>ERZ1026814.45-NODE-45-length-114312-cov-10.904585_pt1 | contig 114312 bp, 98 predicted proteins | sample MGYA00520871_ERZ1026814 | MGnify/ENA primary metagenome ERZ1026814 (study PRJEB33270, sample SAMEA104284478) | anaerobic digester metagenome | biome: Anaerobic digester microbiome; feature: mesophilic sludge digester; material: Anaerobic digester biomass | place... | reverse complement strand
TGAGTAGTTAACGTACACGCATGAATGTATCATCTGAACTGCGACGATATGATACGTTAGGTAGGAGATCTGTTTGTGGTATAGTGTTAGTCTGCAGAAGATTTGGTATGTTGTGTTTTTTTTTTTTTAATGATACGGCGACCACCGAGATCTACACAGAGTAGATCGTCGGCAGCGTCAGATGTGTATAAGAGACAGGCACAGAGCTCCTCGAGGGACACCTCGCGTTCATCAGGAACTCGATCGTCCGGTACGTCAATGCCTTCGAAGAGATTTCCACGGTCATCGCGCCCCCGAGGCCAAGGGTGCGGCTCGAGCCCGGATCGCCGGCAAGGTGGAGGAGAAAGAACTTTGAGCTCCCTCCCGGGACGCTGGACTACCTGCCCGGGAACGACCCGGCGGCGGAGGGCCACTCATGACCCTCCTTGACCAGTACCAGGAGATCGCGACCGACCAGACCCGCCGGGAAGCCGTCTGGCTCGTCTCCCGGATGATGCGGTACCGGCTGGACATGATCGCGGGCCTCGAAGAGGAAGTCCACGATGCCATGGTTGAACTGCGGGGACGGGGGAACAGGAGGAAGTTCCGTCGCGGCGCAAAGACAGTCGCCCTCCTCGCAACCCGCATCGAGCGGCTGGCCCAGGACAACCAGTATGATGCGGTGCACCTTGCTGCGATCCTCCGGTTCCGGCACGTCGATACACAGGATCTTCCTGACCAGGTGCAGGACGACCCGGTGCGATACATCACCTGAGTGGACTGGAGGGGCGGGGGCCCTCCCGAAGTCCCGGTTCCGGGACGACAACTCCCCGGCAGTGGAACATACATGGCGGCCGGCCCTCCGCCTGCCGCCCGGAAATAGGTGGTAGAACTATGGACACATGCATAGAATCCTGTCTCAACGCGATACAATTTCAGAACAGCTTCATCCACGCCCGGCTGGAGGTGATCCCGCTCTTCTCGTCCCAGGACCACAGCCCCGAGTACCTGACGCTCGGCCAGGCCATGCTGCACAACCGCCTCCTGGTTACGGAGGTCAGCAAGACCGGGGCGGTCCCGGAGCTGAAGGTGGTGAACAAGGGCAAGATCCCCATCCTGCTCCTTGACGGCGAAGAGCTCGCCGGGGCAAAGCAGAACCGGGTGCTGAACACCTCCATCCTCGTCCCCGGCGAATCGGAGCTCGTGATCCCGGTCAGCTGCACCGAGCACGGGCGGTGGACCTACTCGAGCCCGGTCTTCCACGACTCCCGGGTCATGATGGACTACAAGATCCGGGCCAGGAAGATGGCCTCGGTCAGCATGTCCAGGAAGCACAGGGCATGTCACGCGTCAGACCAGATGGGGATCTGGGAGGATATCGAAGAGATGGCGAAGAAGGCGAAGGTCTCCTCGCCTACGGGGGCCATGAAGGACGTCTTCGAGTCCAGCAACCACGCGATGGACGAGTACCTGGCGGCCTTCCCGCTCCAGCCGGGTCAGCAGGGAGTGCTCGTCTACATGGACGGCCGTCCGGCGGGGATGGAGTTCCTCTCCCGCCCGGAGGCCTACGCCCGCACCCACGACAAGCTGATGCGGAGCTACGTCATGGAGGCGCTCATCGATGACGAAATCCAGCAGTTCTCGAAGGACAAGGTCCAGCAGCCGAAAGAGTTCCTGCAGCGGGTCGCATCCTGCACACGGGATGCCTATCCCGCAGTGGGGCTTGGGACAGAGCACCGGTTCGGGGGCACGGATCTCGTAGGGTCCGCGCTGCTCCATGAAGGGGTCGTCGTGCACCTGGCGTGCTTCAACACCGAATGCGGTGCGGATTCGGACGTGGTCGGGCGGATGGCCAGCTTCCGGGCCCGGCGTTCCACCCACATGGCAGGGAGAGAGAGGAATCCCAACAAGGAGTACACGGATGTGTGGTAATGCGAGGGCCAGGGAAGGCCGTGCGGGGATGTATTGTATATGACCCCCCATGTGCCTTTTTCGACGCGGGAGCGCTGCATCATCGTCGAAGAGATCGGGAAGATGAATGACATCCCGTTCGGGGCTGCCGTAGAACTGCTCGACCAGCTCTTTGCCGGCGTCATCTTCTCGTCCGGCAGCGACGGGCACGGAAACCCTCCGCAGAGGGAGCCTCCGTACCCGGAATACCTGGGGAGGCTGATCTACCAGGTCGCTGCGCGGCAGGAACTCTCGCAGGAGGAGCGCCGGCTGCTCATCCACAGGATCGCCTTCGTGGCATCGGAAACTGACAGGGCACGGGACACCGGGAAGCCGGGATTTCTCACAAGGCTTCTCACACCGGCATTGGGGAGGAACACCGTCACAGGTGAAGAAGTCGAGCTCCCGCTCCCGCTCGAAGACCTCCTTCTCACCTTCCGCACCGGGAGCCTCGAACCATTCCGGGCCCTGCTCGGCGACAACATGTACGAGAACCTGCGCGACGATGACCCTCCCGCCGGTCCAACGGGTCTTCGCACGGACGCAATGAAAAGCGATATCGATGAGAGGGATGAGTATGATGCAGGTGAACGGATGCGCGAGGAGATCACGTTCGAGCAGTGGGAGTGGGACGGGACCGAAGTGAAGATCACGCCACTCACTCACGAGAGGGAGGAGGAGCGATGACTGCAATCACCGTATACGACGGGGCGCAGGGGATCGGGGGGAATAAGATCCTTGTTGAGGGGGAGAAGGGAAACCTCTTCCTCGACTTCGGCAAGAACTTCGGGAAGTATAACGTGTTCTACGAGGAGTTCCTGAAGAACAGGGACTCCCGGGGAATCCACGACCTCGTCAGCCTCGGTCTCATCCCGACACTGAACATCTACCGGCCCGACCTCATCCCCACCGATTGCCCGATGTCCTCGTACCCGTCGCCGGAGATCTCCGCAGTCCTGGTGAGCCACGCGCATCTCGACCACTCGGGCAATATCGGCCTCCTCGACCTCGGCATCCCCATCGTCGCATCCCCGCTCACGCTTGCCATCCTGAAGGGGATGCAGGACTCGGGGGTCTCGTCTGTGGAGACGGACGCATATTACGCTTCGCCCAAGATGCCCATCGATGAATCTGGGCTCCTGCTGGAATCCGATAAGAGGCTCCCCTATACCTGCAGGAACAGCATCTGCACCACCCGCCCGGGAGACGACCTCGTCGAGTTCCTCTCCCACAAGCCGGGCGAAGGAGGAAAGAATGCGAAGAAGTACCAGCCGGGGGACTGCACCCTGCTCGAGAACGTCGCGCTCCCGTTCAGGGTGACTCCCTATGACGTGGACCATTCCATCTTCGGCGCGACCGCGTACATGTTGCAGGGCAACGAGGTCATCGCCTACACGGGGGACCTCCGGCTGCACGGAAAACTCGGGGAGAAGACCCGGGACTTCGTCCGCCACGCAAAAGACGCCTCGACCCTCATCATCGAAGGGACCCGGGCAGGGAGGCACACCGGCCCTGAAGGGGAGCGGGAAGGCGAACCTCCGACGAGCGAGCAGATGGTGTACGAGACGTGCAGGGCCGCATCTGATGACGCCAGGGGGCTGGTCATCGCTGACTTCTCGCCGCGGAACTTCGAACGCCTCGAGACCTTCGAGAAAATCGCGCAGGAGACCGGGCGCACCCTGGTGGTCACCGCCAAGGACCTCTACCTCCTCAATGCACTGCAGTGTGCGGACGGGGTCTGCCGCCACCAGCGTGTCGGGATCTACGGGGAACTTGTCAACATGTCCAGGCGCAAGTGGGAGTCCGAGGTCGTCATGGACACGGCATCCGGACAGTACGTGTCCCACAAGGAGCTCCGCCAGAACCCGGACGGCTACATCCTCTGCTTCTCGTTCTTCGACATGAAGCACCTGCTGGACATCAAGCCCGAAGGTGGCGTCTACATCTATTCCTCCTGCGAGGCGTTCGACGAGGAGATGGAGATCGATTTCCGGCGGCTCTGGCAGTGGATCAGGCGGTTCGGAATGGAAACCCGCGGGTTCTCTCTCGATGAAAAACACAAGCCGGTCTTCGACTCCCGGTACCATGCCTCGGGCCACGCGTCCCGCGAGGACCTCGCGTGGATCATTGACGAAGTGGACCCCGAGATCCTCATCCCGGTCCATACCACGGCGCACCAGTGGTTCCGGGACAACTTCGAAGGGGTCCGCGTGATGAAGGACGGCGAACGACTTGAGCTCTGAGCGGATCTACGTAAGCCTGCTGGGGCGGTCCGCGTGGGCGCTCCTGAACACGTACTATGCCGTCACCCGGGAGACCGAGTACCACCCGGACACGGTGTATATCGCGGTCGAAGCTCCCTACCAGAATAAAACGGAATATATTGTTGAGGGGGTGGCCGACATCTCCGGGCACTTCGGCTTCACGCCAAAGGTCGAATGCATCCCGGTCGGGCAGGGGAGTATTGTGGATGTATCTGAGAGGGTCCACCCGCTCCTCGTGGCAAAAAAGAAGGAAGGGGCGCAGGTTGCCATCGACATCACCCCCGGGAGGAAGGCAACGGTCGCAGGCGTCCTCCTCCCGATCAAGCTCACCGATGTTGACCATGTGTTCTACCTGGAGATCGCAACAACCCATGACGTGGCAAAACCCTACCAGATGATCCCCCGGCAGTTCCACCAGCTCCATGACTTCAAGGCAGAGGCATTGAGGGCATTCCATGGCACCTGATCCCATTATCAGCGTCCCCGAGATCCAGGTACTCCTGAACCTGCTAAAAAGGCCGGTGGAGATCAAGTACCCGCTCTATGACTTCGACATCATGACGCTTCGGGATACCGCGTCAGGATTTGTCCTGTCCGGAATGTGCACGCGGGAGGACTTCGACGAGGCCTCAGGTGCGTTCGGCGAATTTTCCCACGATATGCCCTCGTACAACGACGTGCTGCAATCGATGCTCGCCGCAGGGATCATTACCTACTCTAACATGGAGAGGTTCAGGGACATTGTGAAAAGCATCCCGCTCATGAACAAGGAGGTAGTCTTCTCCCTGGATACCAACATGCTCTACCACGCGTTCCCATCCAAGGGAGGCATTCCCGCGGCGCATTACCTCCTCGTCGACATAGTCCAGGCCGAGATAGAGAGCGCCCTAAACACGAAATATTCCCCTCATACCATCAACCAGATGAAGCGGATGGCCCCCTTTGAAGGCGCTTTGCTCGAAGAACTCGTCAACCAGAAGACGAAGCGGTCCCGGATCGCGGCGTACACCGCACTCGCCGAGTTCGAAAAGATCCGGGGCCAGGCACGGATCATACCCGGTGTTGAGCCGGGCGGGCCGGACAAGGAGAAGAACGACCTCATCATCGTGAAGTCATTGAGGGACTACGAAAAGGACGCCTTCAGCACCATGGTCCACCTTACCGCAGACGCAAACGTCGCGGAGCTCTGCAGGGCGGAAGGGATTGCCTACCACCTCTTCGAGTTCCCCCACGCGATCGATGTCCGGGATTGCACGCCGTCACATGCAGTGGACCTCATCTCACACCTCGCGGTTGCCTTCGGCGTCGTGAAGTGCGGGTCTGCGTTCATCTACAGCGAATACCGCGGGAAGGGGGCGAAGAAGTACAGCCTCAAGGTGGTCATCAGGAACCCGGAACTGGCGGAAGAATTCGAGAAGGAACTCACCCTATGCAGGAAACTCCAGGAACTCCCAATCCACGAATAACTGCGGTCCTCTTCGACATGGACAACACGCTGTTCGACTTCGTCGAGGCAAAGATCTCGGCATGCAATGCGGTGAACCGAAGGCTCGGGCTCGACCGGGGTTGGGACCTTCTCTTTTATTTCCTGCGGCAGGACGGCAGGAGTTTCGAGGACTGGGGACACATCCGGGACTTCATGAAGGACAACGGGGTGTTTTCGGAGGACCTGTTCGCCGAGTGTTGCAGTATCTACGAGGAGGTCAAGATCCGTACCCTCACACCCTACCCCTACATAGGCGAGACTCTTAAGGAACTGAAGGAGCAGGGATTTTTCCTGTCGGTGGTGACCGATGCTTATTTCGAGAATGCCGTCATCCGGCTGGAGAAGACCGGGCTGTACCCGATGTTCGACGAAGTGATCACGGCTGACATGACGGGAGCCTACAAGCCGGACCCGAAGGTGTTCCTGTACGCACTTGAAAAGATGGGACGTAACCCGCCGGAGGTCCTGATGGTGGGGGACAGCCTCCGCCGGGATATCGGGCCGGCGAAGAAGATCGGGATGATGACCGCGTATGCGGGATACGGGGACCGGAACTTTCTCGAGGACCGGGAAGAGAAGGCGGACGTGACCCTAGCGGATATCCGGGATGTGCTGCAGGTGGTGAATGGGGGCGGAAATGGCGCTCTAAATTGATTTAGAAGAGACCGGGCCTTTAGCTTGAAGAACATAGAAAAATCTATTGAAAATTATATTATTAGGGTTTATGTTTGGGGCATCTCCAATAACCACTTGAAAAAATACTAGAACCGGAGTACCATCCACAAAACTTGCAGATTGTTTGGCTACACTCGTTACATACACGTTGACAATTTGTGCACATCCATCTGCCGCAAAACAAACACCTACCCATTTCTAATAAAGGTGTTTTTTTTGCACCACATATCTCACAATATTCAGGTGGTTTGTTATCCCAATTATTCATCCCATTACTCATAACATACACTTAATAAATTGAATAAATTTATTTATTATATATTTTTTTTTGTAATAACTCAATTTGAATTATTTAATGCGGATGATGATTTGTAACCATCCCTAAATCCCTCTTCAATGCCGCTAGAATCGCCGCATAATCGCTACTCACTTGAGCAGTCTGCAGCGACTCGTTGATCTGCACTGCAACCTTTTCATTGAGGACCATCGAGCAGACAGTGCAATATTGCGAGTCATGGGAATTTCTCGTTTTACAGCGGGGACAGACAACCGGTTCGAGCCTCTTCTCGATAAATGAAACGTCGTCCCGGATGATTCCCGCATTCGCGAGGATCTTTCGCTCCACGTCCGCTCCCGAGAGATGGACGTAGACTTCGGGCATGGCGCTGTTCCGTTCCCACCCGGCGACCAGGCGGAGCTCCATCTCGTTGAGACCCGGGCGGATCCCGTTCCCGCGGGCAAGGTCGGTCAGGCGTGCGTGGCGGATGCCGTGGGGGTGCACCCGTTTCTTGATGCCGGCCTTCCTAGCGAGGAGTTTCAGGGAGTTCTCGATGGTTCGGAGGTCAAGCCTCCGCTGCCCTTTCCCATAATCCCTGATTGTGATGAAGAGCGGGGCGTTTGAATCATTTTTCCTGGGGTGGACGTTGAGCCACTGCTGGAGGTCTGGGACGGAACTGACCAGGCGCAGTCGCCTCCGGCCGGTCTTCCCGTCCACGATGATGACTGCCCCGTACTGGTCGAACTGGACGTGGCCGATGTCAAGGCCTGTGAGTTCCCCGACGCGGGCAGCCGAGTCCCACATGAGCATGAAGAGGGCGCGATCCCGCTGCCACTGGCACTGGTCCACCAGTTTCTGGATATCTTCGCGGGTGATGAGCTGGTCGACGGGGAGGTTCGGCTTTATCCGCCGCTGCTTGATGTTACCGAACAGTTCCTGCTCTTTTCCTGGCAGCAGCCAGCGGAAGTACAGCTTGAGCTCGGTGATGTCCTGGTTGACCGTGATGGGACTGAAGAGTTTTCTCCGGTGGATTACGTAGTCTTCGAGGGCGATGTTAGTGATCTGTTTTGTATCCTGGAAACGGTGAAATTTGAAAAATGCATAGAGTTTCCACATCTTGGTGTAGATGGTTTTGTCTTTCAGCTGTGCGAGGCTCAGGTGGCGAAGATACGCTTCCAGGTATTTCCTGTTGACCGGGTCCAGGAGCTTGAGTTGGTCGAAATTGAACATAAGGCATCCCTTTCACCACGCAGCAGATAGTTCCAAACCGCGGTTGGTGAATATTGGATCCTTAAGATCCGGTCACGAAGGTGTTCATGGGTTCGAATCCCATCCCTCGCATCAGATATAAGATATCTGTTTTATTCAGTTATTTTTGAAAAATAGTGGATCTTTGGAAATAATTTGATTCTCTCATGCCCAAGGTAAGCGCTTGGTTTTTATCAGGGTGACCGAGGCCTTGGTATCGCTAATCTAGACGCTCCCTATAAAGGTTAAGAAAACACAGTCCGGGGAATCCCGGACCGTGAATCTCCACTATGTTTTCTGGGTGCAATCCCCTTTTAATCAAAAAATATTTTTTAAGAAATTTTTAATCGAAAGATGGCTCCAAAGCCAGTCAGGATATGGCATCCGGGTTACCTCAGGATATGGCATCCGGGTCCAGTTTACATCAGGGTATCCGGGTTGTATTCGGGTCACCTCAGGGTAAGGGGGACGGGTCCAGTTTACATCAGGGTATCCGGGTTGTATTCGGGTTACTTCAGGGTATGGCGGCCGGGTCCAGTTTACATCAGGGTATCCCGGTTGAATCCTGGTTACCTCAGGGTATGGGGGATGGGTCCAGTTTACATCAGGGTATCCCGGTTGCATCCGGGTCACTTCGGGGTATGGAGGACGAGTCCAACTGTTATCGGTAACATCGACTAAGGTCACAAAGATATCCTTAGTCTGGTCTTTTGCTGGATAAGCCGGGAGAGGTTCGTTCACGGTGATATACCCTGCTTTAGAGACGGAATATCGATGGTAGGGTGTTGCAGTAAGGTATATTTTCACAAGGAGGGTTCCATCGGTGATAACTCCTTTGTAATCTTCATCAAAGTAGACTCCAGCACCATTGACGTTACAATGAATGAGGTAATACCCTGTATCACCGCCAACCATTGGATTAACCTGGATAAAATTATTCTTGATGATGGTATCCTCACCGGCAGTGTTGGTCACTGTCAATGAAACATTGTACGTGCCGTAACTGGTATAGGTGTGGACTGGATTCTTTTCGGTAGAGTTGGCACCGTCTCCAAAGTCCCAGGCATAGGAGGTTACCGTTCCATTCGAGGAGTCATTGAACTGCACCGTTAAAGGTGCGGTACCTGAAGTGGTGTTGGAAATGAATTGGGCCTCTGGTGGTGTGATGCCTGGATCCGTGTAGGGAGCAGTTGTTGCTGTCTGGTTGACCCATGTTGAATTGATGAGACCCGTATTCCCGACCGTCCTTGTCCCTATGGTGTAAGCAGTTGAGGGTGAAAGACCGGCAGTCGGATACACTTGGGTTCCTTTGGTCACATTGCCCTGGAATGCATCATTCAGGTAGACCATGACGTGATCGAAATCGGATGATGAGGGATCGGTCCAGGTCCAGGTGATACTATTCTGATTATACGTGGTGTTCTTAAGGTTCGAAATGCTCTCTGGTGGAACCGGTGTTGGGGGTTCTTGAGCAGTGCTTGCAGTCTGGTTTACCCAGGTTGAATTCACAAGACCAGTTGTTCCGACCGTCCTTGTCCCAATGGTGTAAGCAGTGGAGGGAGAAAGACCGGTAGCCGAATACACTTGGATACCTTTGGTCACATTGCCCTGGAACGCATTATTGAGGTAGACCATGACATGATCGAAATCGGATGATGAGGGATCGGTCCAGGTCCAGGTGATACTATTCTGATTGTACGTGGTGTTGTGGAGGTTCGAGATGCTCTCTGGTGGAACCGGTGTTGGGGGTTCTGGAGCAGTGCTTGCAGTCTGGTTTACCCAGGTTGAATTCACAAGACCAGTTGTTCCGACCGTCCTTGTCCCTATGATGTAAGCAGTGGAGGGAGAAAGACCGGCTGCCGAATACACTTGGATACCTTTTGTCACATTACTTTGGAACGCATCATTCAGGTAGACCATGACATGATCGAAATCGGATGATGAGGGATCGGTCCAGGTCCAGGTGATATTGTTCTGATTGTACGTGATGTTGTGAAGGTTCGAGATGCTGGCTGGTGGAACCGGGGTGGGGGTTTCTGGAGCAGTTGTTGCTGTCTGGTTGACCCAGGTTGTGTTTACGAGACCCGTTATTCCGACCGTCCTTGTCCCAATGGTGTAAGCAGTGGAGGGAGAAAGACCGGTAGCCGAATACACTTGGATACCTTTGGTCACATTGCTCTGGAACGCATCATTGAGGTAGACCATGACATGATCGAAATCAGATGAGGAAGGATCGGTCCAGGTCCAGGTGATACTGTTCTGATTATACGTGGTGTTGTGAAGGTTAGTAACAATTCCAAGAGGGAGGATTAAGGGGGGATCCACTTGATCGATCCGGAATCCGTAATTATTAACCTCATTGTTTGTGGTTAGTTTGAGTTTGATGGTATCGAGGGCATACCATTCACACCAATAATTCTCCAAAAGTATTGGTTTTTCCTTTTGCCCCCAAGAGTCCCAGGAGCCGGTATATGTTATCAACACCTTATTGTCTTGATCAAGCAGCTGGAGGGTATCCTCGTATCCGATTTCCAGTTTCGTGAAATGGAGGCGGACCTGGTCTGCACCGGGCTGAGTGACAATCCAGGTTTTCTCGTAGTTATTAGCATACGGATGCGGAGATTCAACCAGCGTTTCAGCCCCAGCGATTCCTGCTGTAAGGAATGTAGCCACAAGAGCAATGGTAAGTAAGAGATATGGGTTTACCTTCATGAGTGCCACCTTAGCAAGGAAAACTCCTGCAATTTTATTGAATGATTTTTCCATCTGGATTTAGTTGTATTTCATCGGAGGAATTATTGTCAAAGAAAGGCACAGCCCAATGTTATTGTGGTAGCCTGTCCTAAGGACGATCATTCCATAAATTAATTGCGGGGCTTCCCATTTTTTGGATTATTTTAAGGTGATATAAAATTGACGCTGAATTCTCCATTTTCTCAATCGATGGGAATAGATGATATTTTGTGATTATGTTGCATAACCTGTGCCATTATTCATTGCTCGTGCTGAGAAACGAAATGGTGTTGGGCAGGTCAGAATGCAAAAAACGATCAAAAGAGAAGAAAATGTGCGCGGCAATGTATGAGATAAGGTATGTTAGTCGGACATTTAACGATCCCTTCTCCCTCCCCCCTCGTATGTTATTGATCTTCTTAAAGGTCTATGGGCCAAGGCCTTACCATCTACGGCAGTAATCAATCCAGGAAACTCTGCATCTTCTCTCATTTCTGGCAGGAAACAAACCACTTCTGATTCCTGCAGCATCCTGGAACCCCTACAGTAAAACCAGCCCTGCTGGAGGATTGATTGAGCCATTTTTTAAAGTTATTTTTCTCATTAAAGCACTTTTGGAGGTTTTTTCCAAAGGTGCCTTCCGCACTATGGAACTTTGGGAGGCACAGATAGAAGGGGATACCTGAGTTCCTGCATTTCCAGGATACTGTGTGTATCTCCAACCTCCAGAGTATTGATCTGTACATGTACGCGTATTATTAATAGAGAGGGAATTTTCAGGATTGAAGCCTGCTGGGTTGTTTTTGAATCCTTCAGCAGGTTCGATAGTTTTGCCGGAAAGCTGCTGAAGGATTGAAGGAACGAGCGGAAAGCCCTGACTGAAGACTTGTGCTATGGTGTGATGTATGTGAAGGAATTATAGTCTGACCCTCCCCTCCGGGTCTAATTTCCAGAAAGGATTGAAAGCGACTTCCCACAGATACTCATCAGGGTCGGCAAAATATCCGCTGTATCCTCCCCAGAATGTCTTTTGGCCGGGTTTCACATTTGGGCACCGACACTCCCTGCTTTCTCGAGGATTGCATCCACTTCGGCCTCGTTCCTGGTGAGATAGGCAAGGGTGAATCCGGGAAAGCCGGTTTCCCGTGCGGGTACATTCGCATCCTCAGCCAGGCTCTCGCGGGGATAGAGAGCGAAGATCATCCCGTTGAGCGAAAAGAGAGCGAGATCACCCTGCACCTGCGCCTCCCACCCGAGCCCGTCACGGTAAAAGGCACGTGAACGATCAAAATCTCTCACGCCGATGGTTATCACATTGATACGCGGTTCCATGGTAACCGGTTGTCAATGGGGTACGATAATGCCTTTCTGTCTCTCTGCGAGTCATGATACACCGGTCAGGGAATTATCCTGCCCTCATACGACCTCCACCTCATACCTCATCCCTCATTCGGCTCTTTCACCTTCGACACCAGCACCTTGTCCACCCGGTTCCCGTCCATGTCCACCACCTCGAACCGGAACTGCTCCACCTCGGTATGGTCCCCTGTCGAGGGAATCCGCTGAAGGGCATACATGAGGAACCCCGCCAGCGTCTGGTAGGAACCTTTTCCCGGCAGGTCATCCACCGGGATGATCTCTTCGAGGTCCTCGAGCACCACATCACCGTCGATAAGCCATGACCCGTCCTCCCGCACGACGATGGAGGGAGGCTCGGGCCGGTAGAGATTGCGGACTCCCCCGACAATCGATTCAAGGATGTCGTGGAGGGTCACCAGTCCCCGGATGCTGCCGTATTCATCAGTCACGAGCGCCATCGGGAGCCCGGACTCCCGGAATGTCTCAAGGAGCTTCATAATCGAGGTGTTCTCGGGGACGAAGTAGGGTTTCCGGAGGACCGATTCAAGGTCCGGTTTTGATCCGAGTGCAAGGGCTGACCAGATGTCTTTGACCGCGATAAGACCCGCGATATTGTCGAGGTTGCCCCGGAAGGCCGGGAAGAACGAATGCCCCGCATCGGCCATGATGCGGTAGTTGGTTTCAGAAGAGTCCTCGAGATCGATCCCGGTGATATCCGGCCTTGGGGTCATGAGGCTTGAGACGTTCCGGTCCCCGAGTTCGAAGATCCCTTCCACCATGGTTACCTCGGCCTTGTCAAAGACCCCGTGCTCAGTCCCCTCCTCGAGCATGATCTTGATCTCATCTTCTGTGACAGGCGGAGCCTCGGAATCCTTTATCCCAATAAGGCGGAGGAAGAGTTCCGTCGAGCGGCTCAGGAGGACGACGGCAGGCGTGGCAAGGGTGGAGAGGATCGACATCGGTCGTGCCACCCGTGCTGCAATCGATTCGGGATTCGAGAGTGCGATCCGTTTCGGGACCAGTTCACCGAAGACCAGCGTCAGGTAGGTGATCAGGAGGACGATGATAGTGATGCTGATCAGTTCGCTGTAAGGGGCAAGGAGCGGGATCTCTGCGATGAAGGGGGTGAGAGCGGCCGCAAGCGTTGCTCCCCCGTATGCCCCGGCAAAGATCCCGACCAGGGTGATCCCGATCTGGATGGTCGAGAGGAATGGTGTCGGTTCTTCGGCAAGGAGGATGGCCTCTTCTGCCCGGGTATCCCCTTCCTCCGCACGCTGCTGGAGCCGGGCTCTCTTAGCCGAGATGATGGCAAACTCGGAGAGGGCGAAATACCCGTTGATGGCAATGAGGACAAGAATGACAATGATCTCGAAGAGATGACTCATTTTCTGTTATAGTGTTTCGACCGGTAGTAAAGAAGGTATGCCTCCTGCAGGGAAGGCATGCTCAGGACTATCCGTTCCCTTCACCCGTCCTCCCGGGAGGTATGCCGGTGACTGGAGTGCGCCATGGAAAGGGAGGAAGGGGTGATTTGCATGCATCACGCGACATTCCTTTGCGAAAGAGAACAGGACCTATCAGAATCCTTAAACCGGAGGGGTGAACAATGTGGTATGGATTCGTTCATGCTGAAATGGGGGCTTATTTTCAAGGCATTTGCCATTACGGCGCTCCTTCTGGTGGTCCGCCTGGCAATCGACTTTGCCGGGATGGATATCCTCTCTGTCACGAACCTTGTCACTGCTTTTGTCGGTGGCGCGATATTCACCATCGCCATTATCCTCACCGGGACCCTTGCCGACTTCAAGGAGAGCGAGCGGATACCCGGAGAGCTCGTGACTGCCCTCTCCGCGTTTTATGCGGACACCGGCCTCGTTGGGACCGCCAATGCCGGGACTGCAGCCAGAATCAGGGTCCATGCCCGCTCCCTCCTGGCAGCCATCACCGGAAATTTCCGTGCCAACACCTGGGAGATGGCCGGGATACGGAGAGAGATAGAGACGATCAATGCATCGATCTATCAGCTTGCCGATGCGAACGTCGCCGGTCCGATCCTCGTCAAACTGCGGACCGAACTGATCAATATCGAACGGCTCTCGAACCGAATCGCCGTGATCAAGCATACCTCCTTCATCCCGGCCGCATACACCATCGCGGAACTGGCCGCTGCCGGGGTGATTGGCATCCTGTTTTTCGTGAAGATAGAGTTGTGGTACGAGGGGGTCGTTCTCTTCTCTGTCATCACTGCCCTGCTCATCTCCCTGATCCTCCTGATCAAGGACATGGATGACCCCTTCGAGGTCGGCAGGAAGTCCTATGCTGACGTCGATCTCTCGATCCTTTTTGACCTCCAAAAGGACTGGGAGAGCAGGGCTGCACAATAAGAAAATCCTCATCCCTGTTCTTCACTTCATGTTGGTGAGACTGATATCCCCGGTGGCTCTCACGAAATACAGCGAACTGCCATCATCCTGCTTCAGTATGTCAGGTTATTGAGACCGATATCCCCCGGGGCCCCCACGATCCCAGGCAATTGCCATCTTCCTCCTCACTCCCCTGTCACGAACCTGAGGCCGAGGATACCGGCAACGATCAGGAAGAGGCAAAGGAGACGGGCGGTCTCCCGGGACTCCCCGAAGAGGACCATCCCCAGAAGCACGGTCCCGATCGCCCCTATCCCTGTCCAGACCGCATAGGAGGTGCCGAGCGAGAGGTCACGTAGTGAGAGGGAGAGGAAATAAAAACTCCCGGCCATCAGCCCGACCGTGAGGAGGGAAGGGATCAACCGGGTGAAACCATCGGAATATTTGAGCCCGACCGCCCAGCCGGTCTCCATGAGGCCGGCAACAAGGAGGGTTGCCCATGCAGAGATCGTCATGATCATGGGTCTGGATCGTGAAGGATTAAAAATCCCACTCGGCAGGAGGATCTCCATCAGCTTAATGCAATCGGGAGCCCAACGTCCCTGGTATCCATCATGCCAGGTGAGACCTTTCCCCGCGAGGAGCGGTACGATGCACTCCAACGCTTCTTCATCCGCCCGTTCTTCCTCTCGCTGACCATTGGGATCCCATTCTGCATCTTCAAGTTCCTCTTCGGCCTGACAGCATACAGGACAGGGGTACTGTGGCTGGTCATCTTCGGAGGGATTGTTGTTGTCTGGGCATGCCTCGATATCCTGATGAACACTGGCCGTTCCTTCCTTGATCTCGCCAGGCGGAATGCCCCCTTTGAGTACTGCACTATTGCCCAGATCGGAAAGCTGGTCCACCGGCCCATGGTCTTTCTGGCGGTCGATACCCTGCTCTCGTTTGTCATCATCTGCCTGATGCTCTGGTCCGGATGGATCGCCCGGCTTTCGCAGAACGAGCTCTACCTCTGGTACGGTGCGACTACCCTGAACCTGATCAGCCTCTCCCTGGTCTCCCTCTATAACGAGGTCAGGAAATCCTAAAAAAAGGATCGCCAGATGCAGGCATTCCCCCCGATCCTGATGCCCTGCCTGCCGGGAGAGCGGAGGAGGGGGTTTGCATGGTGCTGGATCATATGTGCTCGAATGATGTGGCATCGCAAGGACACTCCGGATACGTCAGGGGAGCGGATCGTTCGGGGTGGTCAGGGTTCACAGTGAAGAACCAGGCAACCATGATATAGGGAAGGCCGGCCGCGAGCAGGAACGCGAGTACTCACGCGGCTCCGATACATCGAAGAGCTGCCGCAACGAGTAATTCCTGTGGTGGACTATTATCCCGTGATCGTTATTGGGGGAGGGCCGGCCGGGCTCTTCTGCGGAGCCGAAGCGGCAGGGTCTGGCCAGAGGGTGCTCCTCCTCGAAAAAATGCCTTCCTGCGGGAGGAAGCTCCTGGTGACCGGATCCGGGCAGTGCAATCTTACCCATGACGGGGACATCCGGGATTTTTTCAAAAAGTACGGGGATCATGGCGCATTCCTCCGATCCCCGCTCCGGAAGTTCTCGAACCATGACCTCGTGGCCTGGTTCACCAGCCGCGACCTCCCCCTTGCTCCTGATGAATCCGGTAAAATCTTCCCGAAGAGCAGAAAAGCGGCCGATGTCCTCTCGGTGCTGCTCGCGGAGTGCCGGAAAAACGGGGTCGTGATCCAGTATGGGGAAGCCGTTAAAGAAGTCCGGCGGTCCGATACCAAATTCCATGTCCGGACCGGAACTGCGGAATACGAATCCGGAGCGCTCGTGATCGCGACCGGGGGGTCATCCTACCCGGCCACCGGATCGACCGGGGACGGGTTCTCCCTTGCAGCGTCGCTCGGGCACCATATCGCCCCGGTTGGCCCGGCCCTTGTCCCGATCAGGGTTCGTGACTTTCCGTTTGGAGAACTTTCCGGGATTTCGTTTGAGGGACTCTCCCTCTCCCTCTTCCGGGAAGGAAGAAAGGTCCGGGGGGGAGGCGGGGATCTCCTGTTCACCCACACCGGACTCTCCGGCCCCGGCATCCTGCACCTCTCGCGGTTTGTCCTGCCCGGTGACACCCTGAAGATCTCGTTCCTCCCTGGAATGAGGCAGGATCTGCTCACCAAAGATCTGGTCGACAGGATAGCGGTTTCCGGGACAAAACAGGTGAAGTCCATCCTCTCGGGATATTCTCTCCCGGCACGGTTTATCGCGAGGATTCTCGAACTGCTCGACCTCCCTGCAGACCTTACTGGTGCCCACCTCCCAAAGAAGGAGAGGGAGGAACTCGTCGGAATGCTTACTGCATTCCCCTTCGTTGTGTCCGGTACAGGAGACTGGAACGAGGCGATGGTGACACGGGGGGGTGTATCGCTTGACGAGATCGACCCTACAACGATGGAATCGCTCATCGTCCCCTGCCTGTATTGTATCGGGGAGGTCCTTGACATCGATGGCGATACCGGGGGATACAACCTCCAGGCAGCCTTCTCGACCGCAATGGCAGCAGCACGGGACCTTGCCACCAGGTAGTGTTCAGGCGGGTTGTTCTTCGAGCAGTACCAGACGGCGAACGTACATCCGCGCCCAGAGATAGGCGACCATGCTTCCCAGGATATTTCCAAGCACGATTCCGATCCAGACCCCTGTCTCGCCATACCCCAGCACGATCCCGAACAGCACGACAAAGACTGCCACGAATGCGAGGCCACGGAAGAGGTTGATCACGAGCGAGGTGAGTCCCCTGCCGGTCCCCTGAAAGACCGACAGGGACAGCATCCCGGCCGGCATGAAGACCAGCAGTACTGAAATGACCCGGAGAAACGATGCGATCCGGGGGGTGAGGAAGGCCGTCGTTTCCGAATAGGTGAACAGGAGTGCTATCTGTCCGGCAAAGACAAAGATCAGGACTGCCATCACTGCTGCAATCATGATACCAAGCCGTATCGCATACCCAAGGGCCAGGGTCAGGTTCCGGTACTTGCGGGCGCCGTAAGCAGCACCGATTACAGAGATGAGGGTCGTTGCAATCGCGATCTCGGGTACCACGGCAAACATCAGGAGGCGCCAGCCGGAGGTGTATACCGCCACGGCATCGGTGCCGGCGACCATGACGAGGATCCCGTTGATGATGATAGAAAGCGCCGACATCAGGAGATATTCGACACTGGCAGGCAGCCCCACTCCAAGGATAGCCCGGGAAACAGACCTGTCAGGGACAAAGCCCTTCATCGTTATGGAGAGGTAGGTATCCTTCTTTACGAGGAACCAGTACAGGATGATGAGCGTCACCGAGACGATTGAGATGACCGTCGCCACCGCAGCCCCGGCAATCCCAAGACCTGCCCAGTAGATGAGGACAGGGTCAAGGACGGCGTTCAGGATCGAAGAGAACGCCATCGCGTACATCGTCCTCTTCGTATCACCTTCTCCCCTGAGGATGGCATAGGCGATGTTATTGAAGAGGATAAAAATCGTCCCGATAAAAAGGATCCTCCCATACTCAGCTGCAAGGGATGCAGCCTGGCCGGCACCGAGGAGCACAGCGATGGGTTCGGCGAATAGGATCAGGGGGATGGTCAGGATCACCGCAATGGCAGCTCCCATCAGGATCCCGTGCATTGCAGCATGCTCGGCTCCCTGCCGGTTTTTCCCCCCAATCTTGCGGGCAACTACCGAGGAGACCCCTGCCCCAAGCCCGTTTCCAAGGCCGATGAACACCATGAAGAGCGGCGTCATGAACCCGACTGCCGCGAGCGCATCTGCCCCGAGCCCTGCCACCCAGATGGCATTGATCAGGTTATAGACCGACATGAAGAGCATCGCGGCCATCATCGGGAGGGAGAGCTTCCGGATGGCGGTCTTCGGATCTCCCATGAGGAGTGCGACTCCTTCGGTCATCGCGCGGGCATGTTCCGGCTTTGCCTCCGGATGGAGAGGATCAGAAGGATCGGTCATGGTTCAATGGCTCCTCGACTCTTCAGGGGTGGTAAAAGGGGTCCCTGGACCGAAAAATCCGGACCTGACCGTGTTCACCCTTCAGGGTTTCTGATCTCCTGCACCCTGCCGACCGTCCCATCGGTCAGCCGGACTTTTATGCCGTGGGGATGGAAGGAGGAGCCGGTCAGGATCTCACGGACGGTCCCTTCGGTCATTCTCCCGCTCCTCTGGTCTTTCTTCTGGACAATCCGGACCGGTATTCCAGGCCTGATATGGTCCCGCGACCGGCCATCCTTTGCGCTGCTCATGGACTCGCTTCCCGTAGTAGCCGCTATATGAGGTGGCGAAAACCCTTGAAGGGTGCCTGACTGGTATCACAGATGCGGCATGATTCTCTATCTATTGGAGTTCTTTGGATAAATGCCCACCTGTGTGAAAAGGGTAATCTCCGGGGTTACGCCAGATGGAAAGAATCAGAGATGAACACGGGAAAAATGAGAGTGCACTATGCTGGTGCAGTCAATGAAGCGCACCTGTGCGGGAAGAGCTCTCTCCGTTATTACGCCCGAGTTAAAGAATCAGCCATAAACGCTGGAAAATGAGAGTGCAGTACGCTGATACTGTCAATGCAGCGCACTTGGCAGGAAGAGGGCAACTTCAAAGGCGATCAGGATGATCACCACCCATTCGAGGAAATTGGAGTGCTGGACATCCACTTCATCGGACAGCATCCGGTAGTTCTCGCGGATGATCCCAATACGGCGGTTGAGGCTCTCGGTCCATTGCTGGCTCCTCAATACTTTCAACGCCATGGCATAGACCCGTGCATAGTACACATCCTCGGTGATCTTGATCAGGTTGTTGACCTTCTCCACGATCTCGGAGACTTCGGTCTGGGTCCGCATCAGGACCTTCATGAGCGAGTGGTACTGGCGAACCTTGCTATACCAGAAGAGCCGGTCTGCAACCTCGATGTCATCATACATCTTCTCCATCTGGCGGGAGAGCTCGCGGTCATAAAACCTGAGTTCGAGCACCTGCACCGCAGCAAACTCGATCAGCTCAATCAGGTCGGAGGGCGGCTGGGGGCTGATCAGGATCGCCCCGTTCCAGGAGAGGATCGCCCGATCATCCCGGGCATAGCTCAGCTGGTTCTGGAGGGTATCCTGCCGGATTTCCGGGGAGAAGTCCTCCTTTTCTCCAAGGAGGATCTCGACCGGATCAACGCTCTCGTCAAGACGTTCAGAGAGGTAGATGGTATAATCATCGTAGAAATCCTCATCGATCGAGCGATCGCCAACGATCGACGCCAGGATGGTTCGGACCTGCAGCAGGGCAGCAGAAAAGTGGGGATCGAGCACCCCTTCTCCGGAAAAACGGGCTGCAGCGTCCTGCAGTGCTGATGCAGGGGCGTCCATCTCTTCAAGGATGAGGCAGATGCTCATCGCCCCGAAATCAAACACTCTCGATACGACCGTGAAGGTACAACCCGTGCCACCGATCTCGGCATATGCCGGCTGAAGACGGAGGAGGAGTGGGGGCTCTTCGATGGTCATGGAGGTCGGGCGGACCCTGACAAACCCGGTTCGTGCGATTGCCATGCTGCTTGCCAGGGCCTTTTCCAGGGCACTAAGGTCGATCTCGTCCCCTACATCGTAAATACGGTAGAAGCGGATGGCATACACAGGGGATCACCCGATCTCTTCAGAGTTCTGGAAGAATAGAGCGGGATAGGAGATAAGGATTGAGGGATCCGGCAGGTTATGAGACTTTTGACAGTTGTTCCCGGATCTGTTCAAATTCTCCATCCCAGGCCGCCAGTTCGATGAGCATGGGGCCGAAACAGGGTTTTACAAACGGCATGAGGATCTTCTGCTTCTTGATCTTGAAGCCCATGAGCATGGGATTTTTAAGGAGGATGATGACCCCCCGAAACTCGAACCCTGGGGGGATCTCGTAGTATTCCTTGCTGTTCTCTTTCACATACTCGTTGATAGCCTGCTCGGTGGTATCGTTCAGGATGATGGTCGAACTGAGTCGGTTGATACACCGATTGACTGAAAACATCATGAACTGGTGGAGCATCGTACTACAAAAATCCGACGTCCGGGGAAGCTTACGATCCAGCTGCCTATAGGATGTACTGGTCTAAAAGAGGGTTTCGACATCAGGAGACGAGAGCGGCCCCTGTAATGTTACGATGGCGCTGGGGAAAAGGATTATGACTTGAGATACCCGTTCCGCTGGAGCCATTCGACCTGTGGCCGTGTGTAGCGGTACGAGATATCGCACTTTTCATCCTGGAAACTCCAGGGAGTGATGATGAGCACATCGCCTTCCCGGATCCAGAGGCGTTTTTTGATCGTGCCCTTGATCCGGCCCATCCGGGTCACCCCGTCAGCACAACGGACACTGATATGGTTTGCACCAAGCATCGATTCAGCCCTGGCAAAGATCTCCTTCTCTCTCTTCTTCGGCAGCCGTACACGGACGATCTCGGTCCCGGGCCCGTTTTGTGAATGCGTGGTGCTGGTCAGGAAAACAACTCCGTCAATGAAGGATATTATAAATGTTGCCAACTGGCTTTAACCTATCCATGGAGTGAGCCTCTGAGCCTCTGCCCCCCCTGGCAGTACCATTTTATGGAAGGGATACCTCTATCCCCGGGCAATGGGCGCCTTCCTGCGATATGGTGGGCCGGCGCTCCCTTTGCGCACGGGTCTCCAGCAATTCCCCACTCTTCCTGCGTTCTGTCTCCTCCTAAAAGTATATGTGGAAAAGGACCGATGTATAGAGGAAAAGGAACGTAATCATATGCAGGGAAGTAAACTCTACGTTGGAAATCTCACGTATTCTGTCAATGAGGAACAATTAAAAAAATTATTCTCAGCATACGGGGATGTAAAGGAAGTTCGTGTCATTGAGCGGAAGGGCTTTGGATTCGTCGAGATGGCGACCCCCGAGGATGCCGAGAAGGCAAAGGCAGCCCTCAACGAGACGATGTTTGAAGGCCGCACCCTGAAGATCGATGAGGCACGCCCGCCGCAGCCCCGGACCAGTTTCCGGCCACGGTACTGATCGTCTTCTCAACTCTTTTTTTATTTCACAGAAACGGGTCACCGGAGATCTCCATCAAGTGTGGAGACGGGAACTGATAGAGAGCGGTACCCTGTGTTGCCAGGAAGGCATTTGCGTCCTGAACGCCTGGCCCAAAAGAAGTGCCAAGGATCCCCTGGCTCATCTCCGACCAGTTTCCGGGAGCCCGGTCTCGCTGAAAGGGGAGATCTTCCTGAACGGAGAGAGAATTAATCTGCCCTGATACCTCATCCTGCCGGGCATACGAGAATCGCCCTTTGGAAAAGCAGGAGATCTCATCTCCTACTGCTCTTCACTCCTCCTCACGATAAGCACCGGCCGGGTCGCGTTCTCGATCACCCCAAGGGAGATCGAACCCATCAGCCGATGCAGGAGATTGGTCTTCCCATGGGAGCCGATCACGATCATCCCGGCGCATTCCGCATCGGCAATACGGTTTATCTCCCGGGATGGATTTCCGTTCACGAGAAAGGTCCGGACCAGGAACTGTTCCGCTTCGAGCGCTCTCTCAATCGTTTTCAGTTCCTGCCGGGCATTGTTCAGTATCCTGCCGGCAATCTGCCGCTCGTACTCCCCCGATGGTTCATCCCCGCCGGATGGTTCTGCAAGGACCTCCTCTGTCTTTCTGGCATCAAGCACGTGGACGAGGATCACCTCTTTGCAGCCTGCATTCCGCAGCTGGATCACATAACCGAGGGCACTTACTGACGTCTCCGAGAAATCAGTAGCATACAGGATCTTTTCAAGAAACATACCTGCACATCACAAAAAGACTACTGGCCGGCAATCCCGCATTAAGGCATCGGATTGGTCCGGAATCCTGATGGTGGACAAAGAGGGGTATCCCCTGATTATGCCGTGGGAAATCCTTGAAATCAAGGGATGTCCAAGTACCTAGGTATGAAGGTTGTCGCATTCAACGGGAGCCCGCGGAAAGAGGGGAATACCAGGCACCTGCTGGAACATGTGCTTGCTCCTCTCAAAGAGGAGGGCATCAGCACTGAACTTGTCCAGGTAGGCGGAAAGAAAGTCCATGGATGTACCGCCTGCGGGAAATGTTTTGAGAATCAGGACCGGAGATGCGTGATCGAAGATGATATCGTGAATGGCTGCATCGGAAAAATGGCCGCTGCTCAGGGGATCCTTATCGGTTCACCGACGTATTTTGCCGATGTGAGTGCCGAGACGAAAGCCCTGATCGACCGATCCGGTTTTGTCGGGATGGCCAACGGCGGTCTGTATGCAAGGAAAGTCGGGGCAGCGGTGGTGGCTGTCCGGAGGGCAGGGGGGATCCATGTCTTCGACACGATCAACCATTTCTTCGGCATCAGCAACATGTATACCGTCGGGTCGTCGTACTGGAACATCGGGATGGGACTCAATCCCGGCGAGGTGGATGAGGATCAGGAAGGGATCGGAACCATGGAGAACCTTGGCAGGAACATGGCCTGGATCCTGAAAAAGATTCACGGTACGTAACTCTTCCCGGCCGATAATATCCCACTCCCCGGATTCCTGGTGTCCATGTCCTCGGGTCCTTCGCAGTGCCAGGTAATTGTAGGGAGTCGGGCGGTCCTCCTTATGAAAACGGGGGTATTACAATGCAGGGAGGGCCCCGGTTTCTGCCATGATTTTATACTTTTCCAGCGTTATTGCATTGCATGGAGGGTATTGTCGGCACGGTCGAATTCCAGATGAGCCTCCTCCTCTTTGTCGCCCTTGCCGGTTACCTGCTTGCATCACGGATCAACCAGTCAGCGGTTGTGGGAGAGATCCTGGTTGGGCTTGTCGTGGGGCCGAGTGTGCTTGGCCTGATCACCTATACCGATTTTGTTGCCAGTATCGCCCATCTTGGGGCCGTCATCCTGCTCTTTGTGATCGGGCTCGAGTTCGAGATCAGGGAGATCTTCCGGTTAAAATACGCGATCATCGCTCTTGTCGGGGTTATCGTCCCGTGGTTCGGGGGATACTGGGTCTCGCTGCTGTTCGGGTTCAACACTGCCAGTGCCATCTTCATTGGGACTGCCCTGACTGCAACCAGTATTGCCATCACCGCCAACATCCTCAAGGAGCTTGGCAAACTTGATACGGAAGTTGCCAAGGCGATCATCGGCGCGGCAGTCATCGATGATATCCTCTCGCTCATTGCCCTGTCAGCAACAACCGATATCGTGTCAGGCACCATCAGTTTCTCATCAGTCGGCCGCCTGGTGATCATCGCGATCATCTTTGTTGCCGGGGGTGCCTGGATCGGGAGAACCTGGGTGAGCCGGCTCATCGTGAAAATGGACGAATCGGACATTGCCGGGAAGTATCCCGAGTTTGTCTTCATCTTTGCCATGATGTTTGCCTTCTTCTATGCCATGTGCGCCGAGCTGATCGGGCTCTCAGCAATCGTCGGGGGTTTCATTGCAGGGGTATCGTTTGTCGGTGTGAACCTGAAACGGAGCAGAAACCTCCGGGAAGGAGCGGAGTACCTCCAGATGATCTTTGCCGCGGTCTTCTTTGTCTCGCTTGGCGTCCTTGCCGATGTGCACCAGCTCACGGTGCCCATCCTGGGGTTCCTGATCGTTCTCACCCTCGTCGCGATCATAACAAAGGTTATCGGCTGTGCCATCCCTGGTCGATTGACGGGACTGTGCGGAAAGGACAGCCTCATCCTCGGGTTTGGTATGGCACCACGGGGTGAGGTTGCCATGATCGTGGCCTTGATCGGGCTAGAGCAGGGAGTCATCGGACAGGAGGTCTACGTTGTGATAATCCTCATGAGCCTGTTGACCACCCTGATAACCCCCATCATCTACCGGAACTGGCTCTACAAGGGTGAATACTGCACCTACCCGCAGGGAGAACCGTAGTCTCTTTTTTCCTGGCATCCCTGTGTTCATTCCTTTCCCTGTGTTCATTCCTTACTACCCCTGGGATGATCAAAATCGGATCCCTTGGGATGATCCCAATCTATTTCTCTCTCTTGTACCGAGCTCTTCAGGATCACGGATCATGCCGTTCTACTGTCAGCAGTGCGGGGAGTGCTGCACCCAGATGGGCTATGTCCATGAGATCAAGGCTGACCTTGGAAACAATGAATACCTGATACGGAATGTGTATACCGGGGAGGAGACCCGGTCCCGGGTCTCTCCCCTGATGCTCCACCTGTTTGAAGACAGGAGCACGTTTGAGCAATGGCCCAAGGCCTGCCCGTTCTTCCGATGCAACGCCGATGGGAGGAAAGGCTACTGCACTGTGTACCCGACCTGGCCGGAGATCTGCCAAGAGTTCGGCTGCTGGCGTCTCCTCATCCTTGACGCTCATGGAAGGAGAGCGGGGAGGGTGATGACCGGGACCTACCTTGCCTGCGAGGATGCTACCCTCCGGCAGATCTGGGACTATCATATCAGGGAGATGGAAGTGGCTGACGATGCAGAATGGATCCGGAAGGTGACCAGGATCCTCACCAGGCTCGGATATACCGTCATTCGATAGTCCAGCTGGAGAGGCAGGGAATCCCAGTTCCGATTCACCGGCCTATGAGAAGCAGACTTTCTTCGAAAGTTCCCGATGAGGCTCTTGCCTGTTCTCCCGAATGAGAATAGCGGAGGGAGGAGGTCTGGCCCGTCCTCCTCTCTGTTTCATCCATGATGATAGGAGATGAATGATGAGAGGAGCTGAAAAAGATCAAAAAGACCTCACCTTAGTTCCATGGTATCCGAACTTCCGGTGAATCGGCAGTTTGAAATAGTTCCGGAACGGCATGTTCCGTTATAGCAGTTGGAGGTAGTAGAATGTTGAGATCTTCTGCCATTCTTATGATGGTACTGATGCTTGCAGCTTCGGTGGCAGTATCTTCTGCCATGATCACCACGGTTCCTGTTACCGAAGCCGTCCCTGTAACGCTCCCGGCACCCGGGAGTGAACAAGGATATTTCTCGATCAATTCCGTCCCCTCAGGCGGGGATGTATACTTCGATAGTGCGTTCTGGGGGGAAACCCCTGTTGTCGTGACGGTATCTACAACTGGTACTCCCACCCATACGATCAGGATTACCCTTCCCGGTTATGAGGAATGGACTTCGACCTACAATGGCAATCCCATGGCTGGCCAGACGATCCCGATCACAGCCCAGCTCGTCCCAAGCGCACAGACCGGGAACATCCAGGTCGTCTCTACGCCATCGGGTGCCATGGTCAGCCTTGACCGCAGCCAGTCTGCAAATACTCCCTATGTCTTCTACAATATCCCGGTTGGCTCTCACGAAGTGTCGGTGTTCATGTCGGGTTACTAGACCTTTTATACCTCCGTGAACGTCAACAAGGGGCAGACTGCGTACGTGAATGCCATCCTTCAGCCTGAATCCACGACAGGCACCCTTTCGGTGAGCTCTTCTCCGAGCGGAGCTGCGGTGTATGTCGATGGCATCTACCATGGTGTTACGAGCACCACAGTAGGGAACCTTATCCCGGGCTCCCACTCGGTCAGGTTATCCAAGGCAGGGTACCTGGACTGGACCGGCTCGGTCAGCATCTCGGCCGGCTCTACCACGTACCTTGATCCCTCCCTCGTGAAGGATCAGCAGCCCCAGTATGCAACGGTCAGCATCACGTCAAACCCGGCAGGGGCAAGTGTCTACGGTGATGGTGTGTATGTCGGCCAGACCCGTGCCGGGAGCCCCCTCGTCTTTACCTCGGTAAAACCCGGGACCCATACCCTCCTCCTCACCAAGTCTGGGTATCAGGACTACTCGGTCACCCGGACCGTCTCAGCCGGACAGAACTATGATGTCGATGTTACCCTGAACCCGGTACAGAACCCGACTACGGGGGGAATTTCGATCATCTCGGCCCCAAGCCAGGCCGAAGTCTACCTGAACAATGCCTACAAGGGGCTTACTCCCGTCACCCTGGATAGTCTCGCCCCGGGATCCTATACCCTGCTGCTCCGGCTGAGCGGGTATCAGGACTGGCAGGCGACCCAGCAGGTGACAGCAGGCCAGACTGCCCAGATCTCGGCGACCCTGACTCCCTCTGCGACACCAACGCCGACCCAGAGTGGGCTTCTTCCCCTGGTGGTTCTCGCAGGAATTGGGATCGTGTTCTTAGCGCTCGGGAAGAGATCCTGAACCCATTTTTCTATGAGAACCTAAAAAGAGAGGGAGGACCGGCATTTTCCCCCAGGATCCTGGAAATGAGGAATTACTTTAGCTTCCTGTGATCCCGCTAGGTCACGGATATCACTTCAGCACGATCATCCTCCTCTTGGGGGATGATGAGCCAGGCGATAAGGTAGGCTATCACCCCGACACCGATGGAAAGGAGGGTGAGCACCACCCAGACGATCCGGATCAGGTTCGGATCGATATCAAAATAATAGCCGATCCCACTGCATACTCCCCCGAGAAGCCGCTCTGTTTTCGGCCGGTAGAGTCGTTTCATGAAGGACATTTGGGGGATGCCACGTCTTAATGGTTACACTGGAACAGTTTGGGCCTTCTCCCTGAAGGAAGGGGATACCTTGTGCGCATATTGCCGGTGCATCAACCCCGATCATTTCCTGGAGTGCTGAATTTGATGCCTTATACCTCTTTTCCATGCTCCGACATGAGACGATTCAGGGAGCCGGTTGATCGTATGAGTGCCTCCCCGGATGGGTAACAGAAGGCATAACCCCCTGGCACATGCGTATCCATCAGTACTCTGCTGCCAGCCTGCCCGATCCTTCCCTCCTTTGGTACATACCGTATGGCTTATGCCCGCCGTTACCAAACGTAGCTCTACCCATGGGGTCTTATTTCCGCGGTGATGTCCTCCTCGCTCCGCTCTGCATCTCGAAAGGGAGGGAAGTGAAGGTCCGGCCGGTAGTGGTCCTCGGTTCATCCGGACGTTCCGGGCTGTTCGTGATCGCGGTATCGAGCACCCTCCCTTACGAAGGACCAGTGGTCCCGATCTCGATCGATGACTTTTCCGAAGGGGGGCTCGACCTGGTGGCGGAGAGTTACCTCGTCTGCTCCCGTATCTGCCGGATCAGGGTCTCCGATGTCATCGGGAAGAAAGGCAGGCTCACAAGAGAGATGATACAAACCCTCCCCGTTCCAAAAAAGGGCGATATCATCCCATGAGCATCACGAATTTCCCCGGGGAGTCCTCCCGAACCTTCCATGAAAGGGAACGTTGAAGGATTCCTGGTAGTATGCTGGTCCCCAGTCGCCTGTTCCTGCCTCTCATATCCGCAGGATTAATGGCTGTTCAGAAAAATCCTGTATCATGGCAACCTACTGCATGCTCAGCACGGCCGGATCATGGAAGTTTCCCACGGTGCTCGGGATCATCGGGCTCCTGATCGGGGCGATATTCCTGTTCTTCCCCCAATTGTCACTCACCCTCGTGATTTATCTCTTTGCCGCGATTGCGCTGATTGCCGGCATCCTTCTCCTCGCTGCTGCCGCCTTCCTTGCGAAGGGAAGTGGTGGGTTTTTTGCCGTCCCGCTCGTGCTCGGTGTCATTGCCGTGATCCTTGCCGTGTATTCCTTCCTCAACCCTGAGAGCACCGCGACATTCATTGCCATCGTGATCGGGGCAGGTTGCATCATCATGGGATTGATCGGGGCCTTCACTGCTCTCTTCCAGCCTGCCCCTGCGTTCAGGAAGGCCCTCCTTGCGGTTGGTGGTTTTGTCCTTGCCGGGCTTGGCATCATCATCCTCCTGTTCCTCCAGCGCTCCGTCCTCCTGATCTTCCAGCTCCTGGGGGCATTTCTCCTGATTGCCGGGGCGGTTGCCCTCATAGGGGCAGCTGTTATCATGCTCCGGAGAAAACCCAATGAACCTGGGAGGAGACCCGACGACCCTTCTGTGATTGATGCGGAATTTCGGGAAGGGTAAGAGCGGTCGTGTTGCATCACGATCTCTCCCGTTTCCAATGACACTGCTGACGGTAGTTCCCTCTTTTTAGGATCGACCCTTGGCGTTCACCGGCGATTGCTATGAAACTACCACCGGGATTTACCTCGTTGTTTCGTGTAGTCCTCGAGGGATTCATGTAATTCTTTTGGAAAATGTGTGAGGATATCCCTTCTCCTGGATTTTCAGGGAGTTCCAGGGAGCCGGGGGTCCTTTGCTGCAGCCCCTGGGTGGTATCACTGGTATCAATGAAGGATACTGGATGCTCCTTCGGCAAGGACGATCATGAGAAGCGATGCAAGGAAGAACCCAATGACCGTGAAGAGAACTGAGGGGAGGCGTTTCCACCGGAGAATCCAGGCGATTGCCGGCGTTCCATACAGGCCGATCCCGGGGATCCATGCGATCAGGATGCAGGATACAGGACCATACCGGTGCAGGGACTGGTGCTCCTGCATCTTCTCCTCGACCCTGCTGATCCAGCCCGCTACCCGCTCGGAGGTGAGAGCGAAGGTCTGGAGCGCTTCCCAGATGCCCAGGCAGATACCGAATGCAAAGGCGGTCATGATCGCGAGTACCAGCCAGGGATCAAAATCGAGGATCACCCCCACCGGTGCAGCAAGTGCCTGAAGAGCAGCCGTTGATCCGATAAAAGAGAGAACGGAGGCGACCGATTTGCCGGATAAAATGCCGAGGAGCAGGGGGACGCCGATGCCGATCAGCAGCAGGGAAATGAGAATTTTTGCGATCTGCACCTCGAGAAGGATGCTTTTTTTCTGCACCATACCTGGTCAAAGGTTACCCCTGGGGAGATAAATAACCCGCTCCCAGGGGCAGGGATGAAAACGGCCATCCCCTGGTCACCTGATTGTGACAGGCATCAGGCCATACGAGTGGCATACGCGGGGGATTTCTCCTGCTGTTGCGGAGTGTCCGGTGTAAAGGGAGGGCTTTGGAGAGTGGTTCAGGAGATCCGTTTTTCATCGTCGCTAAAACGACGGAGTGTTTTAATAGTTCCTGACGTAATGTATGATCCCAGTATGAGCCTGAAAAGGAGCCTTGCCGGGGTCATTCCCGATGACAAGATCTCACTCCTCTCGGACCGGTACGAAGTGATCGGGGACCTGGCGGTCCTTGACATTCCCGCGGGGCTTGAGGCATACCAGGACGACATCGCTCTTGCTCTCATCTCAAAACGGAAGAATATCCGGACGGTACTGAGGAAATCCGGAAAAATCGAAGGGGCCGGGCGGCTTGCGGCCTTTGAGGTCCTGATCGGATCCAATACAATAACCGAGCACCACGAATGCGGATACCGGTATCGGATGGATGTGGCAAAAGTCTTTTTCAACAGCCGCCTTGGGACGGAGCGGATGAGGGTGGCAGCCCAGGTCAGGCCCGGCGAGAGGGTGCTTGTCCCGTTCTGCGGTGTCGGCCCTTTTGTGGTCCCGGCTGCAGCACGGGGAGCAAGCGTGGTCGCGGTGGACCAGAATCCTGATGCCATCCGGTGGCTCTTCCAGAACCTTGTGCTGAACAGGGTATTTGGCCAGGTCAGGGCAGTCCGTGACGATGCGTTCCGGATTCCCCGCTTTGTTGAACCAGGGTTTGACCGGGTGATCGTGCCAACTCCCTATGGTAGTGACAGGATCCTTGCGATCCTTACCGGAATGACCAAAAAGGGCGGAAATATCCATTTCTACACCTTCAAGCCGGAGGATGAGATCGGATCCCTCATGGAATCGTTCGGTGATAATGGCCTCACCTGCACTGCCTCCCACAAATGTGGATCCGTGGCCCCGGGGATCTGCAGGTATGTCTTTGACCTGGTAAAGGAGTGATACTGCAGACCTCCCATGCTTCAGGCAGGTACTGATCCAATCCCGCAGGAATCCGACGTTCCCGGGGTAGTCCGATCTAGTGTTATGGTGTTCGCGATTGAAATCCATGCATTCATAGACCGCACTTCTTCCGGCTGCAGGGTGTCCCCGATGAATAAGCGATCGGATATGCGGTTCTTTTCCCAATTCACGGATTTTCCACCCGCCGTGACAGGCTTCCCATGCGGCGGAACGCCTCGGCCAGGGGGAGCCTTATCCCTGAGCGCCTGGCATTCAGGTAGAACCGCCACCGGTCTTTGAGCCGTGGCCCGGTCTCCTTCCCCTCCGAAAGCAGGTACTCCAGGGTCTCCCGTTCCCTTCTCATCCATGCAAACTGTGCAAGGACGGTTCTCTCATACCGATCCTGGTCCGGCCAGCACGCTGCAAGGAGCCGGGCACATTCCAGCGAGTAGATGATGCCTTCGCCGGTGAAGGGTGCCACTGTCCCGATCGATTCTCCCACACCAATGATTCTTGGGGATGTTCCCTCCTTCCCCCCCTGCGGGAGGGAGAATGGTTGTGAGTAATAGGGGGAGGCCACTCTGACGATCCCCCTGCAGCTGCAGACCGGGGTACAGGCAAACCGGTGAGCGTTCTCCTCGTAATACTGCTCAAGGATGCGCTCCTGCTGGTCGAGGCGGATTCCCCCCACGCCGATGTGATACTCGCCGTTTCCGAGCGGAAAAATCCAGAGGTAACCAAGCCCCGGTATCCGGTTGCCATAAACCCCTGCGATCAGTGGGGCGTCTCCCACCGGTTCGACCTTCACCCTGTGCTGCAGCGTGGGAAGGACCAGATCTGATCGGCAGGGGGACAGGAATGCCCGGCAGATCCCCGTTGCATCCACGATAATATCATAGTCCCCCTGATCATGACGATCCAGGGGGTGATGATGCAAGGTGAGCCCTGCAGCAAGATCCCGGAGAAGGTGGGGCTTGTTGATGGTGCAGAGCGGGGTACTGGCGATGAGTCCATCAAACTCCATGGAGGACATCGAATCCATGAGGTAATCCTCCAGGTCGAGATCAACGGCAGCAAGGTAGTGCCCGATGCCGGACGGGGCTCCCCATCCGCATGACCGGTACCGGCATGGCGTTCCCTGATCCCTGCCATCATAGAGATCGGTTTCGATTCCTCTCTTTGCCAGGAGACGGGAAAGGTAGGTGCCTGCAATTCCTGCACCCGCAATCGCGATCCTCACCTCCCTGCACCCCTCATCAGCCACACCTGTTCATTGGGTATCCTCAATCGGGGAGGACAGTGATATGCACTGGGAATCATAGTCCGGTGATACTAGTATGATAGGGCTCGTCCTCCAAAAAATCTTTGATCCCCCATTTTCGGTCCTCTCCCCGTCTTATTTTCAAAAGAAAGTCAGTATAATAATAAATTATCTTTCCATCCCTGCCGGATGGTGTCATCCGGGCTTCGAGGGATTTCATCACTTACCCTTTTTTCCCGGAACATGATACGTCCATCCCCTGCGACGGTGTTTCCCGTTGCTCCGTTCTGGCCGGATCGGCAAGATTATGGACCGCAAATCCAGATCCTTCCCTATAACAAGGAGAAGGATCGGTTATGAAGGTCATTGGGATTATTGCAAGTCCGCGGGGAAAAGCGAGTAATACCCTGCAGCTTATGAACGGGGTGCTGAAGGGTGCACGGGAGGAAGGGGCCGCAACCGAACTGGTCGATATCTATTCGCTGGATATCGGGTACTGCACGGCATGCGGGAACTGTTACGTCAGTGGTGACTGCACGTTGTTTGATGATTTTCCGGCTCTCTTCGATACCCTGATGGATGCCGATGGGGTTGTGCTCGGGGCACCGAACTATATCGACTCGATCCCTGCCCCGCTCAAAGCCATGTTTGACCGGATGGCCGATGCAATCCACTGCCAGATGTTCTACGGGAAGTACGGCTGCTCGGTCTGCACGGCAGGCGGTGGCAACCATGGCCCTGTTGTGGAGTACATGAACCATGCCCTTTCTTCGCTCGGGGCTATCACGGTTGGGGGAGTGGGAGTGGCCATGAAGGATGGGGAGGAGGCGTTGTCAACCGGGATCCGGGACTCGGTTGAGCTAGGCAGGAAACTCGTCAGTTCCATTCGCGGAGAGTGCAGCTATCCGGAGCAGGAAGCGGCACTCCTGCAGCGGCGGGACTACTTCAGGCAGCTCGTGCTGTGGAACAAGGACACATGGACTCACGAATACGACTGGTATGCACAGATGGGCTGGCTCACCCCTGAACAATGATTAGAGGTGGCAGCACGATGAAAGAGGGAGACGACGCATATTCTCTCTTTTTATGATATCTGCCCCTCATCAATCAGGGGAATACATGTGGGAACGGTGCACCTCGTTGTACCGGATCAACGATCACGGCAGATATCGGAGGGATTCTCTCATCAACAGTCAGTTGGATGACTCATGAATAGCCGTCTCCTCGCTCCGATCCTTCTCTCCCTTGCATTCCCCCTCATTCTTGTTGTTCTGTTATATTCCGGAATACCCCCTGGAAGTCTTCCGTATGTGATGGGGGAGATCGCGCTGATCCTCCTGTTCCCGCTGATTCCCCTCCTCTACGGATTTATTACCGGTGATGCACGTAGTTCCGTCATCTCCGGAACCGTCCCTCTCATGGTCTTTGCGGTCCTTGTCGCTGCACTGGGTCCTTCCGATGTCATCACACCCGGCCGGATCGCCCAGAAGCTGGTCTTTTTCGTACCACTGGTCCTTCTCGGGGGTCTCATAGGGTTTTGTGCTTCCCGGCAGAAGGTCACCTGGCTCATTTTTTCAGCCTGCTGCATGACCTGCTGGGTGATCTTTTTTCTGGAGGCAGGAATCAGTTGAGGAAACTCCCCGTAGTTTCCCGCCAGACCTGCAGCAAGGGTTTACTGGCTGCATTTCAGAGGAAGAGATCTTGGCAGTTCATTGGTGGCGCAAGGAGATCCATGGATTCAGAGAGCCCTCCCTGTTTTTTTATGTCAGCTCATGGCAGGTTCCTGGCGTCCAGGGCGTATCCTGCTTTTTATCTGCTCCTTATTATGGAGGTCTTCCCCTTCTCGGATGGAGGGCTGACCTGCCGAAGGTCATGGTTCGATCTGCTTTTCCAGCCTTCCTTCCCTGAACACGGTCACCGTCCCCCCGCTCTCCGAGACGACTATCCCGATCGACCGGGTGATCGCGGTCATCGCGGCCACCGAGGCATGGCGGGTTCCGAACCCTTCCGGGATCTCGATATCCGTGATGTCGGCGAGCAGGTGCCGGGAGGAGGCATGAATAAATCCGGATCCATCGATCACGAAAGCACCGTCAAGCAGCGCGAGATTCTTTATATTCTCGATGACCCCACGATCCTGGATCATCCGCTGGCTACGATCCTTTCCCTCGAATGCATTGATAGAGGACTGCCGTGAGTGCACCATCACTGTCGCTGCATCCCCGATGACAAACGAGGTCCCTATTTTTTTTGCCTCTCTTCCTCCCCTCCCGAGCTGGATTGCCGCATGGAAGACGAGGTCAAAGACCTCTTCGAGGACATCAGTCCCCTGAAGGATCCGGGATTTCCAGTGTCCTGTCCCCGGCACTGGAGGGATCGAGGGATCACCGCCACTGATATCCTGTCCTATCCAGACGATGCCTGCCAGGGTTCCTGAGAGGTCACGGCAGGTGAGGGCACTCCACGCAGCCCAGAGGTGCTCTGCGTTCTTTCTCCGGTTCTCCAGGATATGCAGGGCATTCTCCCGTTCGGATCCGGGATCATGGAGGAGCACGGTCATGTCCTTTGCCGACCGCGAACCGTTGTCAGTGGTGACACTGATGATGGTCTTCCCGCTCACCTCCTCTGCCGTATAGCCGAAGGTTGTTTCCGCCCGGTTGTTCCAGAAGGTGATCACCCCGTCCGGATCGGTCCTGATGATCACCTGGTCCATTCGCTGGAGGATGTCCAGGTATTTCATCTCGTTTTTAGCCATCTTCTCCTGGTAGGTGCTCACTGCCCACTCCAGGTACCTCCGGTCATGGTCGTCTTCGATCACGACCAGATGCCCTTTTTGAGGATTCATCGGGTTCAGCCGTCGCATACGGAGGGTGCACTCCACGGGCTCCCCGGATTTCCGGACGAGGGAACAGCGGGATTTTCCCCACCCGCCGGATTCGCGGTTCCGCGAGAGCAGGGTAAGACCCTCGCGGTACGCCCTGTCATCGGCAAAAAGCGAGGAGAATGCCCTCCCGGCCAGTTCGCCCTCGCTCATCCCGAGGATACGTTGTGCCTCCCGGTTTGTCCACTGGATCGTATTCCGGAGGAGGTAGAGGATGCCGGTCACGGTATCCTCAACGATGGACTGGAGTATCTCGGTGTCGGCCTGGAACCGGGAGAACTCCCTGTGGTATGCATCGATGCGGATGAGCAGCCGCTTCAGGGAATCGAACTGCTCCCCGAGGGACTCATCAGGGGAGGAATGATACGAGAGCGAGGTCTCCGGGGTTTCTATCTCGAATCTGAAGGAGAGTTTTCTCGGACCAGGGCTGTTCCTCTGCGGCGCATGGGCACTCCAGAAGAGCCAAATCCTTGGACACTCCGGATCTCCGGCACCTGCATGAACGGGGGAGTCGGCAGGGGAGATGATGATGTCAAACCCGGTCTTTCGCATCCGGTGTTCCAGTTCCTCCCTTGAGTACACCCGGGTCACCGAGAATCCCGGGCTGCCCTGGAAATGGAGCCTGAACGCGTTGGATGCCCTGGATCCATCATCAAACAGAGCAATGGATTTCGTTTCCCGTTTCATGCGAAATGAACAGTATCCAATAGAAAAGCAGACAGATAAATAATTTTTGGATGAAATGGATGAAATATTCGAGTTTTTGGCTGTTCCCCGTTCGTATACCCCCCTTGTCCGGTCTCTGACAGGAGCAGTGATGAGCCTCTTTTCTCCCCCACCTTTATATTATGGGAGCCCTATCACTGTCCAGGTGAAGACTGGTATGGCTGAAACGAAGAACAACTTCTGGATGGGCACCCTCGCAGGGGCGGTCATCATCATCATTCTCGATCTGCTCGTTCCCTTCTTTGGCCCCATCATCGGGGGGTTCGTTGCCGGGTACATAGCAGACCGCGATATTATGAATGCCGGGAAGGCTGGGCTGATTGCCGGTATCCTGGCAGGGATTGTCGTCTCCCTGGTTGTCTTTGCAGGACTGGTATCTCACCCTCTATCAGGGTATGTCCCTGCTGCCGGCACGGGATTTTTCCTCATGGTGACCATCATCCTGTACCTTGCAATCCTGGCATTCCTTGGTGGTGCCATCGCAGGGGCTGTCAGGAAATAATCCTCACTCCCCCTTTCAAGAGATCTTTCTCAGCCTAGGGCGCCTTGTCCCTGCAGGCCGGGCAGCTCCCGTAATATTCAAGGTTCTTCCAGTTCCAGGGAGTAAAATCCCGGCACACCCGGGGCTTGACATCGTGGATCCTGCACCATGATCGCCCATCGTCCGATCGCCAGAAGAACGGGCAGTACCGCAGCTCCTTCCCATCAGGGTCCTGCCAGTACCGGATCCGGGCTATCCTTGGCAGGTCGGCCATCGAAAGGGAGGTGCCGCTGAGCTTTGTCCCGTCGGCAAGAAGGATGCTGACATGCCGGAGGATATCCTGCCGGCCGGACGTGAGCCAGGGGATGAGGTCTTCTGCGATCCCTTTCTGGCCCCATCCCCATCGTTCACAGCAACGCCCGCATTGGAGGCAGTCCTGGCCTGGTGGCATTGGTGCAGTCATATCGCATCGTGATATCCCTAGTATCTTTCCCGTGGTCTGAAAACCTATCGTTCTTCTCTTCCTGGAACAGATCTCCGGATTCCCTTAGCGGGAAAAGCATATCATCCCGCAGCCCCACTCCCTCTTATCGGCATGGTGAACTCTGCAGGCGAATTCCCGCTCTCCTGCCGGATCATTGCGCTCGTCCAGGAGCGAAACCGTCTCTTCTCCTATCCCCTGGACCATCTCGCAGAACGAATACGGGAGACAGGTTTTTGCTGTATCTCGTGCGGAGCGTGCTGTACACGGATCCGGAATGGCCATGTCTTCCTGCTCGACCGGGATGCAGAGGCTGCCCGGTCAATCGATCCCTCCTCGCTTGTTCCTGCTCCTGACCCGGAGTTCTGTGACCAGAACGGCACCTTCTATGTTTCAGGGTACTCGCTCCGGACCAGGGGAGACGCAGCCGGTTCATGCTGGTTCCTGCGGGATGGCAGGTGCCGGATCTACCCCCGCCGATTCATGGTCTGCAGAACATACCCATACATGCTCCGGAGGGTTGTGGATGAGCAGGGAACCCCTGACTGGCGTTTTATCGCGAGGTTGTATCAGCATGGACGTTCAGGCCACCGGATACAACCGGAAGAGTGCCGCCGTATCGCCCTGGAAACAAGGGAGTATGAGAATGCCCTGCTCATGCACGAGATTACCTTCCTTGAGTTCATGCGAGGGTATCTTCTGGAAGAGGGGCTCTATCACGATCCGGTCCAGTATGCCCGGTCATTACACCGGGCTGCCGCAGGTGATCCGGTGACCATTATGGTATACTTCGACCAAGGCCTGGAAGAACAGGTGGTCGGGGCGGGCGGGGTGGGGAGGATGAGCTCCCTGTCCTTCTGTTGATACATCACCGATCGTCTCACGAATACCTCCCGTTCCTGCCAACCGTGAGCCTGAATAGGGGTGAGAAGTTCCCATGTGACATTGAACCGCCCCTGTATCTTCACAATTCCGGTTGCCCGGGCAATCGTCCCATCTCTTCAGAAGCCCTCCTTGCCCGGAAAGGAGTCTGTGATCCCTTCTCAATTCAAAAAATTCTTATTCGTGCAATGAATCACTCATGTACAGAAAATCGACCGGGATGGGAACAGGAAATGAAAAAGGAACGGTGTGATGAGTCTGCTCCGATAAGCCGGGCTAAAAAGAAGCTGCTGCAGGAACTGGCACGCGAACATGGTACCCCGATCTTTGTCATCGACCATGAAAAGATACGGCAGAATTACCGGGAGTTCAGGCAGTACATGCCCGATGTCCAGGTCTACTTCGCGGTCAAGGCAAATTCCACCCCGTCGATTGTGAAGACCCTTTATGACCTGGGGGGCAGTTTCGATGTTGCGTCCCTCCCCGAGTTCATGATCGTCTATGAGAATATCAAGGGCATGCCGGAACAGGAGCGGCTGGACTGGATCTGGGACAAGATCATCTATGCCAACACGATAAAACCGATCGAGACCCTCCAGGTCCTCGACCAGTATAAGCCCCTGGTGACGTTTGACAACCACGAGGAATTAAAAAAGATCCGGCAGTATGCCCCGCATGCCGGCCTCGTGCTCCGGCTCCGGGTGCCAAACACCGGCTCGATGGTGGAGCTCTCCTCAAAGTTTGGGGCTGATCCAGGCGAAGCAGTGGACCTGATCGAGGAGGCGTTCGGGATGGACCTGATCGTTGAAGGCCTGAGCTTCCATGTCGGCAGCCAGTGTACCAATTTTGAAAATTACATGCAGGCGCTCCAGTTGTCAGCCAATATCATCGATGAAGCTGAGTCCCGGCTGGACCGGAAGATACGGATCCTTGATATTGGGGGAGGGTTCCCGGTGAAGTATCACCCGGGGGTTAAATCCCTGAGGACGTTAGCAAAGAAGCTGAATGCAGAGATCAAACGGCTGTTCCCCCCCGATATGCAGATCCTTGCGGAACCGGGGCGATTCCTCGTGGCCAATGCCTGCACGCTGGTGGCAAAGGTCGTGGGAAAGACTATCCGGGATGGAAAGCCGTGCTATTACATCAATGACGGGGTGTACCATACCTATTCCGGGCAGATCTTTGACCACTGCACCTACCCGGTCCTCTCCTTCAAGCCCGGGGAACGGCAGCTCTCCGCGGTCTTCGGACCGACCTGCGATTCGTTCGATACGATCACCCTGTCGGCCGAGCTCCCGGAACTCGATATCGGTGACCTGGTTTTCTCGGAAAACATCGGGGCTTATTCGATTGCATCATCCACCTATTTCAACGGGTTTCCCCCGGCAAAGGTGGTAAATATCAACCAGTGATCCTTTTTTCAAATCCTTTTTTCGATATAACCCGGCATTTTTATAGGTGATGATCGATCGGACGGCAACCACCACATGGGAAAAGGAAAAATGCCTCCTTCATTGTGATGGTAGGTGTGTGTGGCCTTTTATGGCATCGGGTAATTTCTTCAGGGTCCTGATGGCCACCGATATGGCTATCGCTTCGTTGGCCATCGTGGTGAGGGCCACACGCTGTCGAAGAGTGGCATGAGGGAGGTCATCCCCAGAACTTGGTTGATGTTCCATATCCCTGTCCGCACTTTTCATAATAGTGCTGGTGGTTCTCTTCTGCCTCCCAGAACGTTCCTGCGGGGCGTACCTCAACAGGAACCGGGACACCCGGAGTTCTCATAATCCTCTTTAAAAAATCCTCTGCTGCCGCCTCCTGTTCTGGTGAGTGATAAAAAATGACAGGCCTCTGGTTCTCATCCATCCCAGGTGACCTGTCAAGGATGCCCCAAAAGAGGCTGAGCAGATCGCTATACGGGATACGGGCGGGATCAAACACCACCTGGACGGCCTCGACATGCCCTGTATCTCCGGAGGAGACCTGTTCATAGGTGGGATCGGAAACATCTCCCCCGGTATACCCCACTCTGGTGGCAATAACGCCCGCCCTCCTGCGGAACTCTGCCTCGACATCCCAGAAACACCCGGCAGCAAACGTTGCCATCTCGCCATGCTGGCTGTCTTCCATGGTTGCATATGTGGCGCCGGAAAAGATGGACGTTGCGGTGCAGCCCTGCCCGATACAACGAGGTCAGTCCCGCCCCTCTGCGCAGGGATCTGGAAGGGCGCCGATATTTTTATACCCCCTCCCTGTATCTTCCCGTATGGAATGTCCCCCTGTATTCTGGTCCTGAACGATCAGTCGATCTGCCATGATCTGAAAGGTCATCCCGAGTCAGAACAGCGGATGGAGCAGATCAGATCCATTCTCCCCGGCGGCAGGATCGTACTCCCGGCTTCTCCCGTCTCCATGGATGATCTCCTCCGGGTGCATATGTCGGAATACCTTTCCCGGCTCGAAGACCTGTCAGGCCGATGCCGTCCAGGAGGAGTCGCCTTCCTGGATTCGGACACCTACGTTGTATCCGGCTCCTGGGACGCTGCACGATATGCGGCCGGTGCAGCGATCGCGGCGACAGAAGAGGCACTCTCGGGCCGGCCGGCATTCGCCGTAGTCCGTCCTCCCGGCCACCATGCAGGCCCGGTGTACGGGATGGGATTCTGCCTCCTCAACAACGTCGCTGTTGCTGCTGCCTGGTCTCTCACGCGGGTATCCCAGGTTGCCATCATCGACTGGGATGTCCACCATGGGAACGGGACCCAGGCGATGTTCTATGACTCGGACCGGGTACTCTACTGCTCCGTGCACCGCTCACCCTTCTACCCTGGCACCGGGCGCAGGGAAGAGACAGGAAGCGGCGCGGGGGAAGGATGCACGGTAAATGTCCCGCTCCCTGCCGGATCAGGGAGTGATGCATATCTCCAGGTTTTCCAGGAGGAGATCCTCCCTGCTGTCTGCTCGTTTGACCCTGACCTGATCCTGATCTCGGCAGGGCAGGATCCGCTTGCCGACGACCCGCTCGGGGGAATGAATCTGGAGCCGGGTGACTTTGGCTTGCTCACAGAACTGGTATGCTCTGGTGCCAGGAAGCCCCCGGCTCTCGTTCTTGAGGGAGGGTATGGACCTTCCCATGGGGATGCTATCATGGAGATCCTCCGGGTCCTTGATCAGTGGGTATAGCGCCGCATCGATGCCGAGCCGTTGGGGGAGGAGCAGCGGGGCTCTCTCCACGAGGGCGGTAGTACGGTTCTCCATGACCCGATTTCAGGAGAGAGTGGAATGAACCGAGAGGGTCAGGGCATTCGCAGGTGATAGTGTGATCAGGAAAAAACAGTACCATCGCCAATCTCCTCTTATTCGTACTATTCCCGGCAATCGTGCGTTCGCTACCAGCAGGAGAAATAGAACGTTGTGCCCTTGTCCACCTCGGATTCTACCCAGATGCGGCCCCCGTGCATCTCCACAATCCGATGGACGATCGAAAGGCCAATCCCCGTGCCCTCATACTCATCAGAATTCTGCAGCCTCTCGAATACCCCGAAGATCTTTTCTGAGTATTTCATATCAAACCCGATCCCGTTATCCCTGACAAAGTACATCAGCTGCCCGTCCCGTGTCAGGGAGCCGATCTCCACAAGCGGAGCTGCCCTCTTCTGTGAATACTTTACTGCGTTCCCGATGAGGTTTGCATACACCTGTTTTAATAACCCCGGATCTGCCTGGCAGGGGGGGAGCTCGCCCACTTTGAATTCCACCTTTGCGAATGCGGGGTCTTTCCTGATCTCGCGGAGGATCTCTCTTACCATGACGGAAGGCTGAACGGTCTCCTTCTCAAGGGTCCTCATCCTCAGTCGCGAAAAGGCGAGGAGGTCATCGATCAGCCTGCCCATCTCGTGGGCATTCTGCCGGAGCGATTCAAGGTATTTTTGGTCTTTTTCCGGGAGGTCTTTGAGATCCTGCATAAGGAGGGAGGAATACCCGGAGATGGCCCTTAAAGGAGCCCGGAGATCATGGGAGATGGTATAGGTGAAGGATTCCAGGTTCTTGTTGACCTCAGTCAGTTGCCGGGTCCGTTCGAGTACCCTGTTCTCGAGCTCGTTGTTGAGCTCCTGTATCTCCCGCTCTGCCTCTTGTAACCGGGTGATATCATTCCCTATCGATAAAATCTCAACAATCGTCCCTTTCTCGTCAAACAAAGGCTGGTTTGTCCACGCGATCCATACCCGGCTCCCATCCTTCTTCGTATTCTCGTTTTCAGTCACTTCGTATTTTTCCGGGTGGACCGCGAGATCGAGGATCTTGAAGGAGAGATCCTCCCCGTTACTCCCAAATTCCGGTACGATAGTCCCGACAACATTCCGCCCGATCATCTCCTCGGTATCGAATCCGAAAAATTTCCGGGCATAATCGTTGATAAAGGTGATATTTCCCCGGGTATCGAACCGGAGGATGATGCTGTTGGCACTCTGCACAAGGGTGCGGTACTGCTCTTCTTCAGCCTTGAGATCAGCCATCATTGTCTTCAATCGTGCAACCATCGAGGAGATACTCTCTTCCAGGGTGATGAGTTCTTGGCTTATCGGCTGGGTGATGGGATGGTCAAGATCTCCTTCTGCTATCCTGTTCACGTCCTGCACCATGGTCCCGATGGGGCGGGTAAGGGTCCGGATCACGATGATGGCAAGCAGACTGCAGATAACGAGGGCAGCCAACCCCAGTGAGAGCAGGAAGAGGGCACTCTCTCTGAGCGCGGCTTGGATCGGTTGATCGCTATACGTAAGCTCAACAATCCGGCTCACATCTGAGCCATAGCGTGCGTCTTTGAGATCGATGAACAGATACTTGACGGTGTTTCCTTCAGAGGAGCTGGGAAGAGTAAGAGTTGTCCGGTTGGTAAAAATTCCTCTGAGCAATGCGGTAAGGGCGGGATCTCTCACCTCGACGGGAGTGTCATTGATGCTCTGCCTTAACGTCGAATCGAAGATCCGGACATTCACCAGGTAGGGATTGGACTGCTTCACCTTCCGGAGGAGGTTTTCATCGACGTACCGGTATTTCAGCGGAGGTGTCACGTTTGAAATACCAACTTCGAGGATATACCGGTGGTCAGGGGTTGGCATATAGGCAAATTTTCTCAATTCCCCCGTGCTCTTTTCACCGACGATCCGGTCCGGGAAGAACCCGGATGAGATGCGTATGCCAGCCAGGTAATCGGCGAAATAGGGGGCAAAATCGGAAAAGTTCAGGCCAAGTTCCCGGGGATAGGTGGTGGCAACGATGGTTGCCGCATCATCGATCACGTACAGGTCCATCTCCCCACCGATCTTTTGTTTCACCGCCTCGAGATCCATCTTTGCAGGATCGCCGCCTGCCCGGGAATATTCCTGGAGGAAGGCAGGGAATGCAACTTCCATCTGCTGGTTCAGGCTTTCATCGTAATACCGGAGTGCTTCTTCCTTGGACCTGAAATGAGAGACGATATTGTTTTCTGATTGGAGTTTGACCAGTTCAGCATTCTCATCGAGTGTCCGATGGGTGGAAAGATAGGTGATACCGATGAGCCCGGCTACGGCTATCATGAGTATGAGGAAGATAGCCCCAATCAGGTAGTACGAGAACGGATAACCACGAAATGCGTCCTTCCCCATCCCCCTCTCCTTATCATTCTGTTCCCGGGTAATGGTAATGATACTATCGTCCCGGAGATCTCCTCTATAATGAGGAGAATCGTCTCGTTTTCAAAGAAAGGGAGGGTAATTCAGGGGGAACCGTTAAGAGTGAAATAAAAGGTTGCCCCCTTTCCGGGTTCACTCTCAGCCCAGATCTTTCCCCCATGCCGCCGGACAATACGTTCCACAATAGTAAGACCGATGCCTGACCCCTCAAACTCATCCGGTTTATGGAGCCGCTGGAATGGTCTGAAGATCTGGTCGGCATATTTCATCTCGAATCCTATCCCGTTGTCCTGGACATAATACACCGTCTCTGCCTCTCTCTCAAGTGCCCCGATCTCGATGCGGGGCTTGCTGGTATCCCGGGTGAATTTTACTGCATTTCCAATGAGGTTCACATACAACTGCCGGAGCATCACCGTATCTGCATAACATTGGGGCAAATCCCCAACACTGATCTCGATGTGCCGGTCCGGGACTTGTTCCAGCATCTCCGCAACCACCTCAATGATATGGGGTTTCGGATCGATCCATTCACGGCTGAGATCCTGCCTGCCTATCCGGGAGAGGCTCAGGAGGCCATTGATCAGGTTGTCCATGAGGGCGATGTTCTTCCGGACCACATCGATATAGTGCTGCTCCTTGGCATCCAACCGGGACTTAGACGATTCCTGAAGGATGAAGGAATAACCTTCGATAGATCGGAGAGGAGCCCTGAGGTCATGGGAGACTGAGTAGGTGAATGCCTCCATCTCACTGGTCGCCTGCTCAAGCTCCATGGTTCGGTGTGCGACACGGCGTTCCAGGTCTATATTCAGCTGGCGTATTTCCCTCTCGATGTCCTTTAACCGGGAAATATCAATGATAGTCCCCCGGGATCCCAGAACGGTCCCACCATCGACTTTTCGTGCGGTGTTGTAGATGAGTATTGGAAAAGAGCTGCCATCTTTCCTGAGACCGGTGTACTCCCCACCTTCAGTCTTATCGCCGTGGATGACTGCCTTGAAATTCTCTTGTGCCCGGAACCGGTCTTCAGGAACCAGCACATCAAGGATATTTATTTTCTCCTTGAGGTCTTCCGGGGTATATCCAAAGAGGTCAACGGCTGCTGGATTTGCATACATGATGGTTCCGGCACTGTCGGCCTCAAAGACCCCCTGCGGCAGATGCTGCACAAGGTCGGTGAACCTTTTTTCTTTGATCTCACACTCTCTGATCTGCTCCTTCAATTTTTCAATCATGAACTGGATCTTCTCGGCAAGATTGGAGAGCTCATACCCGGAAACCGGCCTGACCTTATGGTCGAGATCACCACCAGCGATCGTATCAACATCTTCGACCAACTGCTCGATCGGCCGGGAGAGTTTCCGGGAGACCAGGATTGCCAGGAAGCCAGCGGAAACGATGACAAGCAGGGCAACCACAGCATGCATGAGGGCCAGCTGGTTCAGCTGACTGGTTAATAGCTCATCATTGTAGGTGAGCTTGGCAAAGATGCTCATGTCTGAGGCGTATCGAGAGTCCCGCATATCGATAACCTGCCAGAAGATGGTCCGTTTTTTTTCGTTGTCACGAACCTCCTGACTGGTGCGGTTTTCCCAGAGGATATAATCGAGAATGGTATGATCCTCCGTGGTGAGAATATACGATGGATTTCCGATTGCCCTCTTCTGTTTCTGGAACAGGATCGCTTCTCCAAGGTACGGGTTGAATTCCCTGACCTGATCGACTACAGAAGTGTAGGTCAGTTCCCTTCGTTCTCCTTCAAATTGCTCTGCTTTGAGCCCAAGTTCTAGAATATATGTATGGTCAGATGTCGGCATGTAACTGTATTTCGTCAAGGTACCCGAAGACCAGTCCTTGACGACCCGGTCCGGGTAAAAACCTGACGTATTTCGTATTTCATGGAGATACGTGCAGAAGTCAGGATAAATAACCGCAAAATCGAGCCCTACATCTGCTGGCACAGTCGAATATTCAATAACACACCGGTCATTGATCACATAGATATCCAGGCCCCCAATCACTGATTTCAAGGTCTCGAGATCCATGCGGGACGGATCCCCTCCTGTCCTGTTGTAATCTGCCATCACAACCGAGAATGCCTGCTCCATCTGGTTATTGTACGCATTATCATAAAGCTTCAGCCCGGCATCGATCAGCTGGAAGGAGTTATCTATGTAGGATTCGGTCATATCCCGAAGCCGAGCGGCATTCGTCTCGAGATTATGTTTCGAATTCTCGTAATTGATCCAGATGCCGGTGAGAAGGAGGATAATGACGATGATGAAGATGATCCCGGCAAGGAGGTGCTTGAAAGGCAACTCCCTATCGGTTATTCTGATACCAAACCCTCCTAAGCTGACTATTGAAATTCACCTCATAAATATAATGCGGATTTGTTCAGAGGTTACGAACCATTTTCAGGGTACGAGAGATACAGGAAGGTGGTACCCCTTGGAGGAGCTGCAATCACAAGGGAATGGTTGTCCGAATTGATCCCTCTCTTCCAGCCAACACAATACCTATGGTATCAGCCATCAAACAGGCTGAATGATCGTTATGGCAACACTTTCAGAGCGGATTCCCTCCCCCTCAAGTTTCGAGAGGACCTCCAATGTCGTTCTCGCAATAGCAGGAGCATTCCTGATCGCGGTTATTGTGTGGTTTTCCACAGAAAACCAGATCTACACCATCGCTGTTGCTCTGATCGTAGGGTACCTCCTCCTCGGGGTCCGTATCGTCAGGCCGACGCACCGGGTACTGATCGAGTTTCTCGGAAAATTCCAGAGGTTCGGCGGTCCGGGGTTCTACTGGGTCCTCCCGGGTTTCCAGAAGCTCTACGCGGTGAACATCACAGAAAAGATGGTGAATGCAACCAGGCAGGAGATCATCACCGCAGACAACCTGAACGCGACCGTAGATGCCCAGGTCTACTTCAAGGTGAAGGATGACGAGGTGAACGTGAAGCGGTCCCAGTATAATGTCTACAACTACGAGGACCAGATCGTCAACCTTGCACGGACTACCCTCCGTAACATCATCGGGACGCTCTCTTTAAAATCGGCCAACAGCGAACGGTCGCGGATCAACGACGAGCTTGGGAAGGTGCTGAAGACCGAGACCCAGTCGTGGGGGATCGAGATCGTCAGGACCGAACTGAAGGAGATCATGCCGCCGGCCGACGTGCAGGACACGATGAACAAGGTGGTCAAGGCCGAGAATGAGAAGATTGCCGCGATCGACTTTGCAACCGCTCGTGAGACCGAAGCCGACGGGCTGCGCAGGGCTGCCATCAAGCAGGCGGAAGGGGTAAAACAGGCCAAGATACTCGAAGCCGAGGGACAGGCTGAGGCGATCCGGCTCGTGAACGAGGCTGCCGACCGGTTCTTTATCGGCAACGCCCAGAAGCTGAAGTCGCTTGAGGTGACCGAGAGCGCTTTAAAGACGAATACCAAGATCGTCCTTCCGGAAGGCCAGCAGATCGTGAATGTGATCGGGGAGCTTGCCGGGAGCAAGCTGGGGTTGCAGGAGTAGAAAAACCACCATTCTTTTTCGGGTATCGGTGCACATGAATATCTTATCCCCAAGGTCTATTGATTTTGAGTGCAGTTGTTCGAAGGAATAATGATACCCAGGTATTCCTCACTCCATCTGCGAACTGGTTCTGCCTGGTCTTTCCTCTCTCAATCCATTTTCTCCCTGCACTTCTCCATCTTATATAGGAGCAGTTCTTTACCCTCTATCAATCAATGACCTCCAACCGGAGACCGTGCATGAAAATCCTCCATACTTCTGATTGGCATCTTGGAAATGTGTTACATGGGAGGAAGAGGTATGACGAGTACGAACGGTTTCTTGACTGGCTGGTGGGGTGTATACGGGATGAGCAGATCGATGTTCTGCTGATCGCGGGGGATATCTTTGACACAACTGCCCCGAGCAACCGTGCACAGGAACTGTACTTCCATTTTCTCAACCGGGTGGCGGCACTTCATGGCCTCCAGGTCGTGGTTACCGGTGGAAATCACGACTCCCCGTCATTGTTGAATGCCCCAAAACCCCTCCTCCGGCAGTTACGCATCCACGTGGTAGGGGCAGTCACCTCGGATGTATCAGACGAGGTGATCCTTCTCCGATCAGGGGATAGCGTGGAATCCGTGATTGTGTGTGCGGTCCCCTATCTCCGTGACAGGGATATACGGACGGTTGAGCCCGGCGAGAGTATCGATGACAAAATGACGAAGATCCAGGAAGGGGTCAGCGATCATTACCGCCAGGCGTGGACCGTGGCACAGTCGCTCAGGGGAGATAGAGCGATACCGATCATCGCAATGGGGCATCTCTTCCTCGCCGGGTGCTCCCCAAACGGGGATGAAAGGGTCAGGGAGCTGTACATCGGCACCCTTGAAGGAGTTGATCCGGGCAGCATCCTCCATGGATTCGACTACCTGGCACTGGGACACCTCCACGAGCACCGGAAGGTCGCAGGAAATCCGTGGTGCCGGTACTCCGGAGCACCGATCCCCCTGGGATTTGGTGAAGCCGGGCAGGAGAAGAAGGTGGTCGTCATCGATCTTTTTGAAGGGGGAACACGATCGATACGGGAGATCCCCGTCCCCTGCTTTCTGCGGCTGCAGAAGATCCAGGGAGCGATCTCCGCAATCGAGCAGACCCTGCGGGAATTAGGGGCAGGAGAGGAGCATGTCTGGGTCGAGATCGTAGCCGAATCAGATTGCACCTCAGCGGAACTCCAGTCACGCCTTCATGATGTGGTGAGAAACTCACCCGTGGAAATCCTGAAGATTGAGAATGCTGCTCTCACGAATGCGGTATTACGTGCCATGGAGGAAGGGGAGCATCTTGGAGACCTCGACGAGAGGGATGTCTTCTCCCGCTGCCTTGATGAACACGGGATAACAGGTGGGGACCGGGATCAGCTCTTTGCCCTTTTCCAGGAGATCCTGGTTGCGGTCCGGGAAGAAGACCACTATGCAGAGTGAGGGTACACGATGCGGATACTGAAGCTCCGTTTCAAGAACCTGAATTCTCTTGCGGGAGAATGGAGCATCGATTTTACACACCCTGCCTATGTCTCTTCAGGCATATTTGCTATAACGGGACCAACCGGATCAGGGAAGACCACCATCCTCGATGCGATCTGCCTGGCCCTCTACGGGCAGACTCCCCGTCTGAAAACGATCTCGAAGAGCACGAACGAGATCATGACCCGGAATACCGCTGAATGTTTTGCAGAGGTTGAGTTCGAGTCCCAGATCGGCCGATTTATCTGCCACTGGAGCCAGCGCAGGGCATACAAAAAACCAGAGGGAGAACTGCAGCCTCCAAAGCACGAGATTGCCGACAAGATCTCAGGAAAAGTCCTTGAGAACAAGCTGCAGAGGGTAGCAGGGAAAGTCATCGAGACCACGGGGCTTGATTTTTCCCAGTTCACCCGCTCGATCCTGCTCGCACAGGGTGATTTTGCTGCGTTCCTGAATGCAAATCCCGATGAACGGGCCCCGATTCTCGAAAAGATCACGGGAACTGCGATCTACAGTGAGATCTCCAAAAAAGTGCATGAGAGGAATACCCTTGAGGCTGGGAAAAGGAGCGAGATCCAGGACAGGATTGGCATTCTCGATATCCTCTCACCAGAGGAAGTCTCGGCTCTGAAGCGTGATTTTACGGATATCGGTGAAGCCATAAGGAAAAAGTCATCTGAACGCGACTTGCTCAGGAGATCTGCAGAATGGCTGCAGCAGCTCTCCCGGCTTGAAGTGGAGATCGAAGCCCTTGGGGAAGAGAAACGATTGCTCGAGGTGAAAAGGTCGGATGCTGCACCCGATCTTGCCCTTCTTGCCCGGGCAAAGAAGTGCCAGCCGTTCGAAGAGACCTATCGGGATCTCACCTCTTCAAGAAACCTCTCTGAGACCTATGATACTGAGATTATTGCAGCGAGGGAACAAATGGATGGTACACAGGTTTCCTATACTGCATCGCTCAAGGCGTACGAGAGCGCACGGCAACGGTATGAATCGCTGAAGGCTGCTGCCGAAGAGGAGAAACAGGTTTTCATCCGGGTCCGGAATCTCGACACCCGGATTCATGAGATAAAAGATCAGATTACCGAGAAGAAGATCGAGCTTGAGAAGGGCGAGGCCAGCCTCCAGCAGTGCATACGGAATATCACCAGGGAGACCGAACGGGACAAGGAGAAGAAAGCCGAGCTCGCCAGGGCCATCACCTACCTTGAGGAGCATCCAAAAGATTCCCTCCTGCGGGAGAATGTATCGGGTCTTGGCGAGAAAATGCGGCACTATGAACAGCTGACCCGGCGTCTTCTGTCGAACAGGGACCAGCTGGCATCACAGACTGCCGAGGTGGAACGGCTCAAAAAAGCCCATGAAGCCCAGAGAACGCTCCTGGAGGAGAAAGATCAGGAGTTTCAGGAGGCAACCGCGGCAGTACGGATGATCGAGGAGACTACCGATCAACTGCTGGATTACCGCAAGCCAGGATTCTGGCAGGCTTGTGTGGCATCCCTGAAAGAACGGCGGACGAAATTAGAGGCCGAGCTGAAGATCCATGATGCTATCGAGCAGATCGGGGTGAAGATCCGGGAACGTGAGGACCACCAGGACCAGCTGAAGGAGGAGATCGCAAAGAAACGGGAGATCCTGTCAGGCCTGAAGCGTGAACAGGATCTGAAAGAAGAGATCCGTGCCCGGATCGAGACCAATCTCGCGCTCCTCCACCGCATCAAAAGCCTTGAAGAGGCTCGAAGTCACCTCGTGGAGGGCGACCCCTGCCCGTTGTGCGGCTCTCCTGATCATCCTTATGCCCGAAAGACCATCCCTCCTCCTCGAGCTGTTGAATCTGAATGGGCCGGGATCAAAGAGGAGTTGAGAATACTCTCCGACCAGGTACGACAAACGGAACTCTCTCTCTCTCAATCGGAGACAATCCTCTCATCTGATAAAAGAGCGGTAACGGAACAAAGGGATCGGATCCGTGAACTGCTGGATGAATCAGCATTCGGATTCGAGGATATCGGATTTGTCACGAATTCCAGCTTCCTGAAAAAGTCCCTCTCCCATGCCCTCACGCTCTGTGAAGTGCATTCTGCATGGTGTTCCGAAATCGTCGCATCGTATGAAGGCATAGTGCAGCGGTTGAAGGATGCCTCCGATGCCGCGACCCGGATAAAAGAAAGTCTCTCCGGTCATCAGACTTCGTTGGGGAACCTTGACGTATCGTTGAAAATTCGCTCAAACACCCTCTATGATCTGGAGCAGCAGGTTGCATCGGATGCAGAGGAACTGGCACGATTATATCAGGAAGTTGCCACGCAACTTCAGGGGTTTGGAATGACGTTTACGGAGGGGACATCGATTGTCGGGATCCTGGAATCGCTGGAGAAGAGGAAGCGGGAGTTCGAGAAGATGGCGAACCGGAAAACGGACATTGAAAAGGAGATTGACCTCATTGCGGGCAGCATACTCAACCACCAGAAGCAGATGGAGGATACCAGAGTGGCCGTTGCATCGCAGGTGCAGGGTATCAGCGAGAAGGAGGAAGTGTTCGTCGCATTAGATCACGAGAGGAAGGAATTATTTGGCACCAGGGATCCCGACCGCGAAGAGAAACGATCGGCTGGGGAACTCCGTTCTGCCGAGGAACAATTCAGGGAGGCTTCCAGTGCGTCCAAAGAGTATGAAATCCGCATCACAACGTTACAGGAGCAGATCGAGAAGAAGAGCGGAACTCTGGAGCAGATCCTGATCACGGTCCGGGATCATACCTCCTCTTTTCTCGCTGGAATACAGAAGGCAGGATTCTCGGGAGAGGAGGAGTTCATCGCATCACGGATGCCCCGTGACCGGTTTGAGGTGCTCGAGAAGAGGGAGACTGACCTCATCTTCGAGGAACGGGATCTCTCATCACGGATAAAGGAAAGAACGACTGCCCTCTCTTATGAGCGATCCCGGAACCTGACCGATAAGTCCCCTGATACTCTGGAAGAGGAGATCTCTTCTCTCGAATCGGATATTACCGGTCTTCACCAGGAACAGGGGAGTATCCGCCAGAAGGTGACCGATCATGAGGCACGGGTTACCCACCAGAACGAGCTGCTTCAGGCTCTCCAGATGCAGGAGGCCGAATGCCTCCGCTGGGAGAAGCTGCACGATCTGATCGGATCCTCGGATGGGAAAAAATTCCGGGTCTTTGCCCAGGGTCTCACCTTTGACCGCCTCATCGCCCATGCGAACCGGCACCTCCGGAAGATGAGCGACCGGTATTTCCTCATCCGGAGCGGGAGATCCTCCCTTGACCTCGATATCGTGGACAATTACCAGGCAGGGGAGATCCGCTCCACGAAGAACCTTTCCGGAGGGGAGAGTTTCATTGTCAGCCTCTCCCTGGCCCTCGGACTCTCTGGCATGGCAAGCCGGAATGTCCGGATCGATTCGTTGTTCCTCGATGAAGGATTCGGGACCCTGGACAGTGAGACCCTCGAGGTAGCACTCGAGACCCTCTCCACCCTGCAGCAGGAGGGGAAGATCATCGGGATCATCTCCCATGTCCCGGCGCTCAAGGAGCGGATCCCGACAAAGATCATGGTCGAGAAGATGACGGGCGGGAGGAGCCGGCTCAAAGCCCCGGGGTGCAGGGCTCATGGCACTTCGTAATCAATCGAATAAGGGTTTTTTCGACCAATCGGTTGGTTCTATCGAAAGGAATCGTTCAAGACTCCTCCGCGCAATACTGTAGTATCGTATGACAGCCCGCTGTTCGGTCATCAAGGGTCTTTTTGGGGATCATCTGAAAGTGTTCATCAGTGACTTCCAGGCTGGGAGTGAACGCGATCCGTTCTCAACCTGGCTCATCCTTCCCACCGAACGGCTCGTATACCGCATAAGGGATGAACTCTCCCGAAAAAATGTTCCCTTCATCCCTTCCCGGATCTGCACCCTGAAAGGGCTCTGCAGGAGTTATTTTGAGGAATACCGTACCACAACCCGTGAACTGACGAAGGCAGATTCGCGACTCCTTCTCTCATTGGTCCTTTCTGATAACCGTGATTCGCTCCCGTTGTTCTTTGTCCGGGAACGTCCCCTTCCTGGAACGATCGAAGATCTCCAGACCTTCATGAATGTTATCACTACGAGAAAGGTCGCATTCCCGGAATGTCTCGGGGATCTCCAGGGGGAGAAGACTAACCAGATTGCCAGGATCATTTCTGCTTACCGGAACCGGTTAAGAGAGCTTGACCTGGTGGATGCTGATACGCTCCTCGAATGGACGATCCACCACCTGGAAAATGAAGGTGGGAAGGATCCCCTCCGGATATTCGTGTACGGTCTCTTCAGTCCCCTGCCACTTGAACAGGACCTTCTCACCCTGCTCCGGGAGCGATCAGAATCGTTCACCTGTTTCATCCCGTCAGGTGCCGATCCTGCCATTTTTGCCGGACCTCCCGGCTGGATGGGAAGTGGTGATACCGGGTCATCGTTTCAGCTCCCTCCCTCCACTCCGTCATTACTGACCGGGATATTCTCTTCACCGGAACCGATCGACATCGGTGAGTCAATCCGGCTGGATACCTTCCCCTCCCCTTCTGCTGAACTCCAGGCGATTGCAGGCGAGATCTGCCGCCTCAATGAGGCTGGCGTTCCCCTCTCTGATATCTCGGTCGCGTTTCCGGAATTGCAGGATGAACTTGACCGTGTCGGGGAGATATTTTCTGATTTTGGGATCCCCTGGAAGTCCAGAGTTACCCCCAAGTTGTCAAGATTCCCGGTAATCCGGTTTCTCGTGGGGATCATCGGGCTTGTCGTCAACCGGTATTCCCGCGAGGAGGTCATCTCGTTCCTGAACAGCCCGTACCTGCATGCTCCCTCCCGGGAAGGATCTCTCCTGCTGGATCCGTCAGAGGTTGATCTTGTCTCACGCCATGCCTGTGTTGAATCAGGGAGGAATGAATGGCAGGATCGTCTGGAATATCTTGGTTCATTGATTGCAAATGGAAACGAACGGCGATACCATGGAATCAGCCAGGATTCAGCAGACCGGGTCAGGGACGGGATCATTCAGCTCTTTGATGCGCTGCAGGGCCTTGAGGGCAGGAAAAGCATGCAGGAGTTCGTGCGTGAATACAGGGGCTTTCTCGATCGGTATCACCTGCCGAAGCTCTGTCTCGCACCCGATGACGAGGAGCGGATCAGGGATGAACGCATTATCGGTCTTTTCCGTGAACGGCTGGAATCCCTGCGGTACAACCCATTCCTCCCGGAAGACCGGAAGGTGACGACTGATGAATTTCTCCGCATGGTCACTATCCTTATTGATGAGCCGTCAGGCGATTCTGACCCCGAAGAGGGAGGGGTGTCGGTTATCGGGATCCGCGAGGCAATTCACCTGCATCTGCCGGTATTGTTCATCTGCGGGTTGGTCGAGGGGGTGGTCCCCCGTCTGACCACCCGGCTCCCCTTTACCAATTCGCTTGAGAACGCACGGATGGGGACCCGGTCACTTGCGGAAATCCTCCGTGAACAGGAGTATTACTTTATCGCAGCGCTCCTCTCTTCACCGCGAGTCTATCTGAGTGCACCCCTCGCTGAAGGGTCCACCCCGCTCCTCACCTCTGCCTTCTTCGAGCGGGTACGGATGGTATGCCATCCGAAGGGGTGGAGCAGTACTGGCCAGGATACTGGGTGCTGTTCGCGCAGTCTTGCGGCAGTCACTGCCGGAGAAAGGATTGCAGAAGGACTGGTATGCCAGGCTAGTGATCGTCTGGATCCACTGCAGAGTATCGACGACCTGGTAGCGCGTATCAATACCGAGCGCTACTACCGGAAGGGAACCTGTGACTCCATCTATGAGGGAATGCTGTCTGCTGATGAAACCATCGCTGCTGCTCTCGCGGAGCGGTTCAGCCCCGAGGGGGTGTATTCCGCGACGAGCCTCGAGACCTATGCGCAGTGCCCCTTCAGGTTTTTCATCGGTAATGTTCTCCGGCTGGAAGATCTCCCTGATGGTGAGCAGAACCTCTCTCCGGCCGACCGGGGAAGTGCAGTCCATGACATCCTCTCGACATTTTATCGCCGATGGCTTGCAGCGGGGCAGGGGCACATCACCCCCGCTTCGATAGAAACAGCAACCAGTCTCATGCAGGAAATTGCCCGGGAAGAGCTTGACCGTCACCATTTCGAGAGTCCCCTCTGGGAGGCGACCTGTCTGCAGATGAAGGGCTCTCCCCATGCCGGCCCCGGATACCTTGAGAAGTTCCTCGCCAAGGAAGCGGAAGCAGCAGATTCCCCGCTGGCTCCCTGCCATTTTGAATTCTCTTTTGGGATGAACCCATCCGGAACCGATGACCCCGCCTCGGTGGAAGAAGCAGTTGCCCTCACCAGTTCAGACGGTGGTGAACAGCTCCGGATACGGGGTCGGATCGATAGGATCGATACCTCCCCTGAAGGATTCTTCCTTATCTATGACTACAAGACCGGACGCGGGCATCCAAAAATCAAGGATATCGAGGAAGGGAAAGCCCTCCAGCTCCCCCTCTACCTGCTCGCCTTCGAAGCGCTTTCGGAACAACGCGGGGTGGCCGCAGGGTACTACCATATCCGGAAGGATGTCCGGCGCGATCTGCTCCTCTGCGATGAACAGGCACGGTGCCTTATCACATCCCGGACAAAGATGACACCGGATGTCGCCGCCCTGATCACCCGTTCCTGCGATTTTGCCATCGGGTATATACGCAGGATCAGGGAGGGGGCGTTTCCCCTCCCTGCCGATGAGCACTGCCCGAACTCCTACTGCGAGTTCAGGCGCATCTGCCGGTTCGATCCCTACAGGGTCTCTGATTCCGGGGAGGTGACCTGATGGCCGCTACAAGACGGCAGAACGAGGCGATCTCGACCCATGACAGGAGTCTTGTGGTCACTGCCGGGGCGGGTACCGGAAAGACCTATGTCCTCGTGCAGAAATACCTCGACCTTCTCGAGACCCGGGGAGTGACGGTCCCCGAGATCCTTGCCCTCACGTTCACAGAAAAGGCTGCTGCCGAGATGAAAGAACGGATACGGAGAGCGCTATCCGGAAAAAAAGGAGAACGATGGGAGCGGGCTGCAGTGGACTTCCTGGTCGCTCCTGTCCAGACCTTCCACTCCTTCTGTGCCCAGGTCCTTCGTGAATTTCCCATTGAATCCGGCCTCGAACCGGGATTCGTGGTTCTTGACGAGAGGCAGGTCTCCCGCCTCCATGGAAAGACATTCGAGGATCTTGTCCATGTACCCTCCCCGCCGCCGGTCCATGATGCCGTTGTGCGAATCCTCTCAGTATTCGAACCATCAACAGTCCGTGCGATGCTCGCGGAGATGTATGGCAAGAGGCTGTCATACCGACAGTTCTTTGAGGCACTCGGGTCGGACAGGGACCCGGTGATACGGACCTGGACCAGGGAAGTCAACTCGGTCCGTGAAAACGGGATCAGGGATTTACAAAACGACCGTTCGTTCAATGCTGCACTCACCACTCTTTTCTCTCTCGCTAACCGTTATGAGGGTGCTGATGACAAGGCGGTCTGCTTTCTCTGCGGGATTCGGCCGCTCCTCGATGCAATCTCAGGGGATTCCGACATTGAGGTGTTCTGTTCTGCCGCCACCGATCTCCTCACAAAGCGCCCGGGGAATGCCGGGAGCAGGAAGGTATGGAAGGGAAACGACCTCTCGCTGTTCAAATCTGCCTATAAGGAGCTGAATGATATCCTGAAGAGGAAGAGCAGTCTCTTCCGGATGACGGTTGATCCCGCTGATCCGCTTGTCACTGGTGCGATTGACCTCCTGGGAGATCTCTCGCTCGTCTATCACCGCTACACGGAACTGGTTGAGCGGGAAAAGGCGGTCCTTGGGGGACTTGATTTCGAGGACCTGATCCTGCACGCCCGGCAGCTGTTCCTGACCAATGAAGATCTCGTTGCCACCCATTTCCTGCCACGGTTCAGGTATATCCTCATCGACGAGTTCCAGGACACCGATCCCTCGCAGTTTGACATCATCCTCGCGATCATCGGCATACCCAGCCCATCTACGGACTGCCTCTTCATTGTCGGCGATCCCAAGCAATCGATCTATCTCTTCCGGGATGCCGATGTCACCCGTTTCAAAGCGGTCCGGGAGATCATTCTCACTCAGTGCCAGGGCCGTGAGGTGCACCTTGACACGAGTTTCCGGAGTACAAAAGAGGTGATAGGGGGTGCAAATTACCTCTTCTCCCGGCTCTTTGCCTCAGCAGAGAAACCGTGGGAGTTCGGGTACGAGCCGATCCTCGTTTCGGAAGCCCGGGCAGGGGATGCGGGATCCTTCGAACTGCTGCTCCCCCCGCCAGGGGAGGACTCAGCTGCGACGAAGTGGATCGAGGCTGACATGGTGGCACGGCGAATCCAGAGCCTCGTCCATGGATGTCCTGTCCGTGTCTATGAGGAAGCAGAGGACCGGTCGTTTATTTCGAGGCCTGCCCGGTACGGCGATATTGCGATCCTTCTTGAACAGCGGACGAACCTTTCCTCGTATCTTGCTGCCCTCGCCAGATACGGTATTCCTTTCTACGTGCACGGGGGGACGGGATTCTATTCGCGGCAGGAGGTGTATGACCTGTACAATCTCCTCCGGTTCCTCCATTTAAAGCATGATGATATCAGCCTTGCAGGAACGCTCCGGTCCCCGTATTGTGGCCTGCCGGATACCGATTTGTTCCGGATTGCCCGAGAAAAAGGCCGAAATTTCTGGGAAAAGCTCCAGAACTACAGTGAACAGACCGGGTCAGAGGGTGCGGTTCGTGCCTGCCGGCTCCTCTCGCTCTGGAGGGCAGATGCGGGACGGACTGGCATCGTCCCCCTCATCAGGCGGATCCTTTCTGAATCCGGGATATACACGGTGTATGCAGCACTTCCGGAGGGAAAACAGGTCCTGGCCAACCTCGAGAAGATCGTTGCCATGGCCCGGGTTCGGGAGGGTGCCGGATCCTACGGACTTGCCGACTTTATCGAGGACCTCAGGACCGCCATGGATGAAGAGGAGCGGGAGGGTGAAGCCCCGCTGGATGCCCTTGCCGAGAACTCGGTGAACGTCATGACGGTCCATGCCGCCAAGGGGCTTGAATTCCCGATCGTGGTGGTTCCCGACATGGGGATGCAGTTCCGGGAGACGTTCCCGCCGATCATGATCGGGGATAACCCGCTTCTCGTTGGGATAACGGTCCCCGACCCCGAGGGAGATTTCGAGCTTACGAAGACTCCGATGCTTCTTGCCCTCCGGGAGATGCGGCGCCAGAAGGAGCGTGCCGAGAAGAAACGGCTCCTCTACGTTGCCCTTACCCGTGCGAGGGACCACCTGATCATGAGCGGTTCTCCCCCGGCCAACCCAGACCTTTCGATTCGGCTGGCGACCTCCCGGATCGAATGGCTCTTTTCGGCCCTCGGAATCACGGATGATGCTATCGCTGCCGGAGGAATGGATCTGGTGAACGGTGACGATTCTATCCATCTGACCATCACAACGGATCCTGCAGCAATCCCTGCAGAGGCTGCGAAGTCCACTCCGGAGCTTCTTGTCGTGCCAGAAGAATGTGCAGGCATGAGCGGGACCTGGTCCAGGAAGGAGTTTGACAAGGGTCCGGAAGGGATTGAGATTATATCGGTGACGGACCTTGAGAGGGAGCATTCTTCTCATTCTCCTTCAGCCTGTAAAACTGTTCAATCCCGATACCTGCCCGGAGTCGACGGTCCTTTGAAGGGGACCATTATCCACGAAGTGCTCCGAGACCGTGACCCCCGGATCGTATGCAGGGAGTATGGGTTGAATTATCCGGAAGCGCCCCGGCAATGCGAGGCGATTGTTGCCCGGTTTCATTCGTCTCCACTGATGCAGCGGGTGAAGAGGGAGTTTTGTGAGCTGCCTTTTGTTATCACGTATGATGGCAGGCATGTAAAAGGCAAGATCGACCGGCTGTGCGAACTTGTGGATGGAAGCTGGGTGCTGATCGATTACAAGTCAGACCCGGTTGATCCTTCAGATTATGTGAAAAAGGCAGAAGAATATCAGACCTCAATGGACGTCTATGTCGAAGCTGCCAGGCAACTCGTGAAGAGGAACGAAGTTGAAGGGTATTTGTATTTTACGGAAACGGGGGATTTTTTGAGAGTAATGAGGTATGAAGAGGCGAATTAAACAACCTCCGCCTTTCTCCCGAAAAACCTCCCGTACCGCTGGACCTCACTCTCCACGGCTTCCTGTTCCTCATCGGTGAGTTCCCTGAACGGGTTCAGGCTGATCTCAATCGAATCCTTCTGCATTATCCTCCTCCAGGTCCCGGCCACCTTCCCGTGAAGGACAATGACGGCAGTCATAGCATTCCCTTGTACGATCATCCGCTCGATATCCCGGGAGTCGCTGATGGCGCTCCTGTCGGCATAGGCGATCGCATACTCATCGTAAATTGAGAGGAGGAGTGCAACCGGTGGTTCTGGTATGACCATGTCATCGTCAGGCAAGGAAAAGTATGTCTTTCCGTCGATTAAAGTTCGCTCCATCTCCTCCTTGATCGAATCGAGGCTGGCACCCGCATCCCTGCTGGAAAGTCCCGACCACCATGAGAAGTCCCTGATCTGGGCCGGACCATGGCTGCCAAAGTATCGGCGTGCAAGTTCGGCAAGGGACTGTTCCCTCGTGAGTGCTCTCGATTCCCTGACCCGTTCATCGACGAGGGCATAGGTATGCTGCCTCCCCTGCATCGGCCCGCTGCAGATCAGTCCCTCGAACTCTGCCTGCATGATGATGTGCGCAAGGCGCTGGACATCGGTCATGATCCCGATGTCTGCCAGTATACTCTTCAGGTCCGGCCTCGTGAGATAATGGTGACCTTCGAGGGCTTTCTCAATCACAGCGTTGCTCTTCGAAAATAAAGTGGTATCAAGCCCGAGCTTCCGGTTGGACGCAGCCACTGCCGATTTTACCCCCGGGGCTGTCAGGGAGGTCATCCACCTGAGGTCCTCAGGCAGGATGAAATGCCAGGTGGGACGTAATACATGGACTCGGAGAATCTTTCCATCGTTATACGCATCCTCGATTGTCGCAGCGGTTGCATCCCTGATTCTGAGCCCGAGCGACCATATCGCAGCGGAGAAATCCTGGGCCTGGACCGCTCCGGAATGGGCTACCGCTTCAGCCGCGGTCGTGACGGTTGGTTGGCTGAGGCCTGAGTGGGAGAGGCGGAGGGAGGGGATCTCTTCCTGGGTCATCACAGGGGGGAGCTATCCACTTCAGGAATCTTCATTCTTCCGACCCGGAATTATTCTCTCCCTCTCTCTCCTCTCCGTAAAACCGAGCCTTGCCGGAAGAGAGTCACCCGTTGTAATAGTGCCGGTCAAATGTCTGGCGGAGGAACTCCTTTTTCCGGTGATCGCTCCCCTTTACCGGTGGCTTGAGATACCCGACCTCAGGGGTCTGGAGTGCCGGGCAGAACGGGCAGAGGGCGGAGTCGACGTCGTTTGCCTTGTCCCGGACAGGGCAGTAGTACGTTCCGTCAATGATCTCGACCTTGTCACCGCCGGGAAATGGTGTCCCGACCGGATGGCCGGGGATCTCCTGCACGAACATGCAAAAGCCGGAGAGGAGAAATTTCAGGAACCGGAGCCGGATCTGCTCCTCATCCCCTGAACAGCACTGGCCTGCGACCATAGTCCAGTACGCTCCAGCCTTCTTGTCAAGCGGTTCATTCATTGGAGAGAAACTCCCCTGCTGCCTCATCAGCCGGAGTGCCTGGTAGGTCCCGTGGAGATGGGCGGTGATCGTCTCTTCCAGCTTTTTCCGGTATTCAGGGTTGATGTCCTGGATAGCACCCGAGAAGTTCCATCGCATCTGCTGGAGGTCCCGGGGCGAGTAGGAGAGAACGAGGTCGGCGATGGCCTGGCCGAGCTCACCACGGGTCTTCATCGAGCCAAGAGATGAGCATTGTCTGGAAATTTCTTCCCGGTTCATGGTCAGGGTCTCCGCAGATCAGTGTCGATCATGCCTCTCCTGTTAGGTATGCTGTCACAGGATTTCAGGTTTCAGATCCCATCAGTAATCGCGAAAACTTCACGGCAGTTTCAGATTTTGTTTCAATCGGGGAACAGGAACGATGTGGCAAATAGATGAGATTGCATCAGGCCTGGGACACTGCTGGAATGAAATATGAGAACGATCAGAGAAAGGTGTATGGGCAACACCTTGGACTGCTACCGATGCACTGTCTGCAGTTACCTCTACAATCCTGCGGTGGGAGATCCCGGTGCAGGAATCCCCCGGGTGTGTCGTTCGACGATCTTCCCGAGAATTGGGTCTGCCCTGAATGCGGGGTCGGCAAGGACCAGTTCGAGAGAGTAGAGGAATGATCCAGGTAAAACGCATCTATGATGCTCCCGGGGAGGGAGATGGCTTCCGCGTCCTTGTAGAACGGCTGTGGCCGAGAGGCATGCGGAAGGATCAGGCTGTAATCGACCTTTGGATGCGAGATGCAGGTGCAAGCCCCGCCCTCCGGAAATGGTTCGGCCATGATCCGGCAAAATGGGAGGAGTTCCAGGAAAAGTACTTCCACGAATTGTCCGGAAAACCTGATGTTATCCATCGCCTCGCCGAACTAGGCCGGGAACATCCTGTGATAACGTTCCTTTTTGCAGCAAAAGATGAGGAGCACAATAATGCGGTTGCCCTGAAAAAATATCTTCATATGAGAGGAGTTGAATGAAAGTCATCATCGACCGGTTGAATTGCGTCAGTTGTGGGACCTGCTGGGAGATCTGCCCGGATTTTTTTGAAGAGAACCCCGACGATTCCTTCAGCCAGGTGATCGAAAGATTCCGGATCGAAGGAAACAATGCAGGAGGGATTCCACCCATTGAACTGGAGGCGTGCACCGTTGATGCAGCCGATCTCTGCCCTGCATCGGTTATCTCGATCGAAGAGTAATGCGAACAGGGCAAGAAAGCGTTTAAAGCATTGATCGGGGAAATCTTCGTAACGGAGATTACAATGGATAGCGGGCGCGGGTTGTTATACTCCGGGACCTGTTATGGTTCGAAGAAAAGAACAGCCTGATCCGGGGTATTCCCTTTTTTCCAATCCAAGGCAGGGTATCATCGAACAGAGGCATCTGGAATGCTTCGAAGCAGCTGGCTGTAGCCCCTCACAAAAAAGATGTCCTTTGAGTGATTGAATTCCAGGAGAAATCCTGCAAATAAGAACCCCTCCCTCGCTTCCTCCCCTTGAGAAGCACCAATCAATGGTGGAATAAGAGCCCGGGATATACGGCTCCCCTTGGCACATGATGGAGAACCACCGTAAAACCGCATAAGCCGAGAACGCTCCCTGCCGGAATTGTAATGTTTATTTTACATTACTATGGTATAGGTACAGGACAACTCATGGAAATCCCCCACTGGCTGAAACGCGGACTTGCCGGGATCATCGGATCTGCAGGTCTTGCATACCCGGTCTGTGCTGCCATCTGCCCTAGGGGGAGAGGCTACTGCCCTTACCCGGGCAGGTGTTTCCTGTATACCGATGTCGATACCAACGCAATCTGTGATTATACCCCCCGTTCAGTCACCTCAGCCCCGACCGCTTCCAGCACCACTCCTGCAGCTTCACCGGTCCCGGAGGTGACCTCGTCCTTATCAACGCCGGGCACCTCCTCCCTCACACCGGCAGCAACGGGCACCTCCCCTGTCACACCAGCTGCAACGGTATCCTCAAATGCCTCTGTTCCGTTCACCCCGGATGCAGGATTCTCTCTCCCGGATGGCCTGATCATGGGGGCGGTGGTGACTATCTTCCTCCTCCTCCTGTTCTTCTTCGTATTCAGGTCAGGGATCCTCGGGACCAGACTCCAAAAACCCGTTCCTGCTCTCGAGGCGTCGGCATTGTTTGCCCTTGGGATTGGGGAGATGGTCACCTATCTCCTGATCGGGGAAGAGACGCTGGCGTCGGCATTCGCTGTCATCTACCTGCTTGCAGGCACCTTACTTGCTGCCGGGATCTGGAAGAGCGGAGCCATGTCGCGAAAGCTTGCGGTCGCAACCGTGATGATGAGTGCTCTCTTTGGCTTTATCCTCCTCGCCCCGCTTATGCCAATGGAGTTTCCCGGGATCGTGAGTATCGCGACCTCCGGCCAGACCCTGGCCCCGGGGATCATCGGTATCCTGGCAGGGATCGGGCTCGTTCTGCTCGTAGGGAGAACCTTCTGTGGCCATCTCTGCCCGGTGGGATCGGTACAGGAGCTTGCCTGGAACGTACCGGGGAAGAAGATCGATATCAGGAAAACGCGATATCTTGAAGTGTTTCGTGCCGGGGTATTCGTGGTCACCGTGATCGGTGCCCTCTGGTATGTGAACCTGATGGAGTATACCGGGATCTACGATTTCTTCTCGCTGACCCTCTCGACAGGGCTCGTGGTATTTCTCGTACTCCTCCTCCTTTCAGTATTCATATATCGGCCGGTCTGCCGGGGAATCTGCCCGTTCGGCCTGCTCTTCTCCATTCCTGCCCACTTCAGCCTCTACCGCTTGCGGAGGACCGGTGCCTGCATCAGCTGCAGGAAGTGCGAGAAAGCCTGCCCTGCCCATGTTGCCGGAAAGGACTCCTCGAAGCGGGAATGCTACCTCTGCGCCCGGTGCACGGCTGCCTGCCCGGTGCCGGGTGCCCTGGAGTATAAACGGTGAACTTCCAATCCCCGGCTGCCACTCCAGGGTGAGGCACAGGAGGAAGGATCGGGTGACCTGGTCACCCCGTCTCTCCTTCTGCCCCGTCCATTGAGTGCTGATAACAGATTACACCCGCCTGCTCAGCCCGGATACAAAGAACGGATGAGTCATCCGGGTATTCAAGTTGGGGCCTCCAGGACATATCGGATGGTACCCTCTTCCATCCCTGCCCCGCCTTCCGTGATCCCATCGGGAACGAACCCGCTCTTTTCGAGGACACGGATCGATGCTTTCAGTTCCGGATAGGTGGTGGCAAGGATCCTGCGGACTCCTGGAATGGTAACGATGAACGAGGCCAGGTGTTGTACCGCTTCGGTTGCATAGCCCCTGTTCCGGAACTCCCTGAGAACGGAGTACCCGATCATCACGGTGTCCGGTTCTCCCGGGACCGATGCGATCCCCCCGCTGCCGATCAGGACGCGGTCCTGTCCACACCGGATCCAGTACCAGGAGCAGAAATGCGGGTCGGACTGTTCAGCCTGCATCCGGATAAATTCATCCATCGTGGCCTTATCAACGAGCTCTGGAGGCCAGGAGGCAGGGATGTCAGCATCCAGGAGTCGTGCAAGCATTGCCCTCTCGTTCCTGTCACTGATCAGCATCTGGAGGGTGGCGGGTATGAGTTCGAGCCGTCCGGTCCGGATGGATGGATACTGCATCATCGTCTCCCTGCTGCAGGGTGAATCCCTCCAGTGAGATTACTAGGTACTCCCCTGATCACAAGGTTGTTTCCCTGGCAGGGAGAAAAGAATCCGTTCTGTCAGGATCTCCCATCCCGTTCATCGAAGATGGCCTTTGTGGAGGAGCTGCTTGAAACCCTCAGGTTTCAACGCGAGGAAACGGAAGATCTCTCGGACGGCAGGATACCTGTGACAAACAGTCACAGGCAGTCCCCTTCCAGCCGGTAGGTATACCACCCAAGCCTTGCAGCCCCGATCTTCTCGTAAAACGGTATCGAGGGTTCGTTCCAGGTGAGGACCATCCAGTCCATCCGCCCGCACCCGCGGATCCTTGCTTCGTTCCTGCAGGAGTCAAAGAGCCGCCCTCCCAGGCCCTGCCCCCGGTATTGTTCGAGCACGAAGAGATCTTCGAGGTATAAGGTAGGCCGGGCAAGGAAGGTGGAGTAAGTGAAGAAGAAGGTCACGAACCCGACTGCCACATCGCCAAGCCTGCCGAGATATGCCTCGTATCGCGGGTGATCCTGGAGGAGATCTGATTTCAGCCGTGACCTGGCTGTGTCATCAGGGGGATTGAGATGTTCGTAGCACGCCAGTGCTTCGAGCAGGTGCAGGAATTCCGGAAACGTCCGGTCGGTCACTTGCCCGATAGCAAACTCTGCTATGCGATCGTTCTCTTCCATGTATCAGCACTTCGCTTCCCGGAACATGGTAAGGTGATGGTCCCTGTTTGAGTCGTCTCACTTACACGGCGTAGTTCCTCTCCCATCCATTCCCGGGAACAGGGGGACTGTGCAGATCATCTTCAGAGTCCCGGTCCCCGTGTTCCGTACCTGGTGGAACTCGCAGGGCATGAGCAGGAGGGCATCACCGGCACGAACCTTGTCCTCTCCCCCGGCTTCGGTCCGGAGCACCCCTTCCCCCTCGAGGAAATACATCTCGTGCTCTTCCCTGTGGTTGTGAAACGAGGTGCACCCGCCGGGAGCGATCTCCATCAGACGCATCGCATAGCGAGGGCATCCATCATCAGAAGTAAGGAGGAACTGAGCCGTGAACCCTGAGAATCCCGGCTTGGTTATCGGTATTGCATGGACATCGGATGCATGCTTGAGGATCATGATGTTGGTATGTTTCCTCCATCGAATCATAATGGTACTGCGGATCCTCTTAGCTCCCCCCCTCTCCTTCATCCAATCTATCGGGGGTCCAATTGTGTTGAGGGCAGGGGAGTGTTCATATATTAACTGTCTAATTACTCTGATGATCGATATGACCATGATAACCGATGAATTCATGAGGGAGATGATCGAAAGGACGAAAGACTACTGTATCGTGCTGCTGCATACCGGACCGAACCGGAACATGGCCGGGGTGGAAGCATTGATCTGGGAGCATGCACGGAGAAATTTCTTTCTTCGAGCTTCGGGAAAACTCCCTATTGTCTGCCCGGTCAATGACTGCAGCGAGCTCTGTGGACTCGGGATATTTGGTACGGGTCCTGAGGAAACCCGGAAGATCATGGACGAGGACCCTGCAGTGGAGCGGGGAGTCTTCACCTACGAAATTCACTCCTGCCGAAGTTTTCCAGGCGACAAGCTGCCTGGGTAACTTGGGTGTGGTTCATTCCCTACCAGCACCATCCAGTCCATCCGCCCGCACCGCCGGGTTCGTACATCGAAACGGCAGAAGACAAAGAACCTCCCACCAAACCCTGTCAGGATTCATGGACTGAGAGATATTCGAGAAAAAGTGTTGGGTGGGTAAGGAAGGTTGAGGAAATACAAGACAACATTACAAATCCCCCCCCGCAGATCAATAAGCCAGCCAGTATCAACACTGCTCTTCTCCCTCCCGAAAAAAATGCTGGTGGTCGATCAGAACTGCAGTCCCAATTCCATTGAATAGCCCTTTAATGAATTTTCCTTTGGAATATTCTGATGAAATTCGCTTTTGATCGGGAATAGATAGTTTATCGAATTGATTTGTTAACATTATCGCCTTGCAAATTATTATTATCCCTCGATAGATCTCCCTTCACATCTGCCACCATATTACCTCTGGGTTTTTTACATTGGTTTTACGTCGGGTGAAATGATGACAGATTGTGATGATGAGAGGTAACGCTCTCCTCACGCGCCAAACATTTCATGGATACTCCAGGAGGGAAAAGACAAATGAAGATTAATCACGTCTTTACGATGCTTCTGCTTCTTTTTGTATTTCTCGTGCTTATTGGGAACGTGCAGGGCATCTCCCAGGATGACTTAAACGACATTGTCATCAGGGATGTATTGAATGAGAAAATGGAAGGGATGTGGGTGTATGCCAAACCGGAACCGGTTGATGCTGGCAGTACGATCACCACATGGTATGGTGACATCAAACTCCCTGACAAGGACGGATGGCTCTTCTTCATCGATGATGCTCCGATGCAGAGCTGGGCGCACCCATGCCGGTACGTCTTCGTTGATACATCCGGCTCTGTGACCGTCAGGAACGCACTGGGGCCTCCGACGGATCTTGCGAAGTGGAAAAAAGTAGCAGGCGTTGCGACACCTCCATCATCCCCACCATCAGCCACGGTTCCGTCAGCGACCCGCGAAAGCATCAATGCTCTGCCGCCCTGCACGAATCCCGGTCACTGTTATGCGGTTATCATCAGCGGCGGGGCAGACTCATACAATAACTGGGAGCGGTATTACGGGGATGTATCGTTCATGTACAAGACCCTTGTGAATGATTATGGGTATCTGGACGATCACATCATCGTTTTGATGTCGGACGGAACTGACACCGGTCTTGACCAGCATAAATATGACGATTCGTACGTGAACTCAAACCCTGATCTTGATGGTGACGGGGACGATGATGTAGGGTTCTCGGCTACGAATGCGAACATCGGCACGGTCTTCGACGATCTCCAGACACAACTGGAAAACAGCGACCACCTGTTCATCTTCACCACCGACCATGGCGGCCCTGAAAATGACCCTCAAGTGGGCACTGAAGTCATCATCAACCTATGGTACGAGACAATGAGGGACGACGAGTTTGACGCCAATCTGGATAAGATCACCGCGACCGTTCCCATCATGATTACCATGGAGCAGTGCTACAGCGGCGGGTTCATCGATGACGTGATCCCCGGGCCTGTTGGCCAGGAGCGGGTCATTGCGACCGCGGCAAACGCATTTGAATCTTCGTATGGTGATACCTTTAGCACCCTCTGGATTTCTGCGGTGGCTGGCCATGACAAGGGTGGCGGATCGGTCGATGCTGATACCGACAACGATGGGACCGTCTCGATGAGTGAAGCATTCCTCTATGCCGAAGCCAACGACCATGAGAGTGAGCACCCCCAATATGGGGAGACCCCGGTAACTATCGGATCTACCCTCGCGCTCAATTCCTGCTATTTGCCTGTTGTGCCGATTGCTAATGCGGGGCCAGATCAGACCGTTGAGCAGACCAGTCTTGCCGGAACACCGGTCATGCTTGATGGCTCGGGATCGGCCGATCCGTGCGGGGAGGCCTTGACCTATAGCTGGACGTGGTCAGGAGGATCAGCGACAGGTGTCACACCGATGGGAACCTTCCCGCTCGGGACAACGGTAGTCACCCTGGTGGTCACTGCTGATGGGCGGAGCAGCGAACCGGAAACGGTATCGATCCTGGTACGAGATACCACCGTGCCAGTCCTGACAGTTCCCGCCAGTATTATTGTCGAACAGGAGACACTCGCCGGTACGACCGTGCCCTTGACCGCGTCGGCAACCGATATCTGCGATGCCTCGGTGACCATCATCAATACTGCACTTCCAATCTACCCACTCGGCGTAACGACGGTGACTTTCACCGCGAATGATGATTCGGGCAATGCAGTATCAAAGTCCATGACCGTGACCGTTGTCGACACTACGCCACCTGAGTTGACCGTTCCTGGTGATGTTGAAGTCGAACAGGCCACCCTTGACGGCACGGTGCTACCGCTCGTTGCAAGTGCGAGCGACATCTGCGATGCGGATGTTGAGATTACTGACGACGGCCTGGCAATCTACCCACTTGGTGGAACGACGGTGACTTTCACCGCGACTGACGATTCGGGCAATGCAGTATCAAAGTCCATGACCGTGACCGTTGTCGACACTACGCCACCTGAGTTGACCGTACCTGGCGATATTGAAGTCGAACAGGCCACCCTTGACGGCACTGTGGTACCGCTCGTTGCAAGTGCGAGCGACATATGCGATGCGGATGTTGAGATTAGCGATGACGGCCTGGCAATCTACCCACTCGGTGTAACAACGGTGATTTTCACTGCGACTGACGATTCGGGCAATGCAGTATCAAAGTCCATGACCGTGACCGTGGTCGATACTACACCACCGACCATAAGCGTCTCTGTCATACCCGATTCCCTGTGGCCGCCAAACCACAAGATGGTGGATATCCAGGCGACCGTGTCAGCGAATGATATATGCGATGCTTCACCGGACGTGGGGCTCACCAGCATCACCAGCGATGAACCGGATAATGGGCTTGGCGATGGGGATAAACCAAATGATATCGTCTTGACAACTTTATTCACCTTCAAGCTGCGTTCAGAACGGTCAGGTGAATATGATGGCCGGGTCTATACTATCACCTACACGGCAACGGATGACTCGGGGAACAGTGCCAGTGCGACTGACACTGTTATCGTGCCATTGGAAAAATAGCCCACGATATCTTCCGGTGAGATGGGAGCATATCCCACTCAAAAAATCTTTTATGGTGATATACGGAAGTACGACATGAAAGGAAGCATGATATGCGCTCCAGCATTGCCATTGGCTGTATTCTCACCGTAGTACTCGTTGTTCTGACGGCCGGAATGGCGATAACCGATTCAGGAGCCGCGGTCTCTTGTGCAGAAGGAGCGTTTGAGGTCGACTGGATTGCGGCATATGAGAGGGTTCAATCTGAGATTCTCAATGGCTCATTGGAAGGAACGTGGCTCTATGTATATCCGAGTCTGATTTCCGGAGAATCAAGTATTGAAACCTGGTATGGATCAATTGCGCTTCCTGATGAAGTGGGATGGGTATTTTTTATTGATGATATGCCTGCGGAAAACTGGGCACATCAATGCCGGTATGTTTTTATCGATGATAACGGCAGGATTTCGGTCCATGCTGCACATGGTCCTCCTGTTAATTTCGAAGGATGGATAAAGCTGTCTGCATGCCAGAATACCCTGATCGCTGAACAGGGAGTAACCAATACCAATGCCGGATGTGTCATTGCCGGTGACGTGATCATCTCCTGGCACAAAGAAGGGGGAACTGATCCTGAAGTGGCAGACCTGTATGTCATCTCTGCGTTCAACAGGAGTACCGATACTCTGGTCGTGAATGACCTGAAGTACAGGAGCGATTTTGAGGAGAAGGACAGTGCCAGTGATAGCCGGATTTCAGATCTCCGGATAGTCAACGAGACCACCCATACCCAAAACACTGCAAGTGAGGGATCTTTCCAGGGCGAGTCAAGGAAGATACCTGGGTTTGGAATAGTGATTTCAATCGTTGGTTTTTTTGGAGCGATGGTGATCTCCAGGGGTGTGTGTGCACGAAAGGGTGCGATGAGGAGAGAGTAACCAATGGTGATAGTTGGGAACCTTTTACATCATCTAGTTTAAAAAATTTCATTTATACTCATTAACCCCTTTGTCATTTTAATTGCCTTGCAAACATATATTAATCTGAATTTGATAGTGTGTCTGCCCTGAGCAAGGTTGGAGCGATACCAGGGAGACCGGTTCTTTTTTTCCGATGAGGCGGGCAGACGAGAATTCGCAGCCCGTTCAGGGTACAAACATCGATCGTACGTTGAGGAAATGGAGGAACAGTATGAAAAAGGTAACTAAATTCTCTCTCCTCTGTCTTGTACTTCTTTTCAGTGTGCTCGTCGTTGGAATTGTAACGGCCAAAAACGACGAAAATCTTGAGAAATATGAGAACGGGGATAAAGAATTCAAGAAACTAGAGATTGGCGATATGGATGTCTACTGGCACCAGAGGATGATAGATGATGCTGTTGTCGAAGGGGACTTCATCGTCTACCAGTTCGACAAGAAGACTGAGAAACTCCTGAAGAAGGAGGTAAAGTGGCGGGATGATCTGCCGGAGCATATAAAACCTGAAATCAAGCAGAAGCAGGCAGAATCGATGGTCGTGGGCGAAGTTATCCTCTCCCGGCTCCTGTTCATATCACCCGACTCGGTAGAGTTTCCCATCAAGCCAACGCCTAAAAATCCCTGCTGGGTGGTTATCAGCGAGGAGCATGATCGAAGGATCACCACCGTGATCGATGCGATGGACGGCGTGATTCTGGGCTATGGTCTTTCGCCACCGTACGAAGCGTATTCACTCGGTGGGCCTGACCATGGGGCTTGTGCAGAATATTACTATGAACCTTATGCATTGAATGCAGGAAACTGGTTTACCACCATGGGGTATTCCACCGAGATAAGTGACAGACCTCCGGAAGCAACCGTGGAGGGGCATATCGACAGCTCAACCACCGCATTGTTCTATGAACTGGCGCATGGGGGGAGCTATGATTTCCTGAACCTGAATACCGGATGTCCAAGTCCTACTGCTCATTACATCTTTGCCGCGAATGTTGAGACATGGATCGCAGACAGGACCAAAATGCCATTTACCTTCATCGGAAGCTGCGAAGGGATGTGCCACACGGATGACGGATCCTTCTCCTACGAGTTCAGGAAAGGTTCCACCGATGATACGGTCACGGTAGGGTACTGTCACATGGACTGGACTGGCAACGCAGCTCTGGGTGAGACTTATTCCTGCTCCGCACCGGGGGGTTGTTGGGCAAATGCAGTAGCATGGCAGGATGATCTGTTCAACTATCTGAACCAGAGCGATACCGCCCAGACTGCGTTTAACAAAGCGTGCGCAGATAATCCTATCTGTGGGGACGGGACCACCTGCGTCCGTTTCGCTGGCGATCCAGGCCTGACCCTGGTTCCCAAGGTGATCCGGGGCAGCCTGCCAACGGCAAATGCCGGTCCCGACCAGATGGTCGAACAGACAAGCCTTGCCGGAACTTCGGTCTCACTTGATGGAACGGGTTCGAATGATCCTGATGGTGCACCATTGACGTATGGATGGACCTGGTCAGGTGGATCAGCGACAGGGCCCACTCCCACGATCTCGCTTCCACTGGGTGCGACCATCATAACCCTGGTGGTCGATGACGGGCAGGGGACCGATCTTGATGAGGATATGAGAACCGACACGGTATCCGTCACGGTTCAGGATACCACACCTCCTGTGCTCTCGGTTCCGTCCGATGTTACGGTTGAGCAGGAGACTGGTGCAGGTTCAGCGGTATCACTGACAGCGACTGCTACCGACATCTGCGATGCCAGCCCTGATGTTGCGAGTGATGCACCGGCAGTGTTCCCGCTCGGCACAACAACGGTGACCTTCACCGCGACCGATGATTCAGGGAACAGTGCCAGTGCAATGATGCAGGTGACGGTGATTGATACAACTCCTCCCGTCATCACGGTTCCACCAGACGTCACTGTTGAGCAGACAAGTGCTGCTGGCACCCCGGTCGATCCGGCAGACTTGACGGCAACTGTTACCGACGTCTGCGATGCCAGCCCGGATCTTACCGACGATGCACCGGCAGTGTTCCCGCTCGGCACAACCACGGTGACCTTCACCGCGACCGATGATTCAGGGAACAGTGCCAGTACAACGATGCAGGTGACGGTGGTTGATACAACTCCGCCCGTCATCACGGTTCCACCAGACGTCACTGTTGAGCAGACAAGTGCTGCTGGCACCCCGGTCGATCCGGCAGACTTGACGGCAACTGTCACCGACGTCTGCGATGCCAGCCCGGATCTTACCGACGATGCACCGGAAGTGTTCCCGCTCGGCACAACCACGGTGACCTTCACTGCGATCGATGATGCGGGAAACGTTGCTACTGCAACGATGGGGGTGACGGTGGAGGACACGACCCCGCCTGAGATCTCGGTAGCGGTAGCCCCTGATACCCTCTGGCCGCCGAACCATAAAATGGTGAATATCGATGCAAGTGTCACTGCAAGCGACATCTGCGATGCAGATCCGGTTATCGTCCTGGCAAGTATCACCAGCGATGAACCCGACGATGCGGATGGTATCGGGGATGGCGAAACCACCGGGGATATTCAAGCTGCAAACCTTGGAACAGAGGATTATAAATTCAGACTGAGGGCTGAACGGGCCGGGGAGCAGGATGGCAGGATATATACCATCACGTATCAGGCAACTGATTTCTCGGGCAACAGTGTGACCGGCAGTGCGACCGTTTCGGTACCGCTTGAGATGTAATCTTGCAGACATAATCTCCAAAATTTTTTTGATAGTGCACGTTCATGATACGAGTACCTGAAAGGAGGATCTACCATGCAACGACCTCTCCTTATGTTGCTCCTGTTCCTGTTATGCTTCGGTATTGCCGGTAGTTACTGGCTCCTTACTGCTTATCCCTCCTTTCTGTCTCTTCATGAGGGAACTTCAGGAGGAACTGTCATTGAGGAGACCTTCAATACCGGCTACCTGGATCCTGGCCGGTGGGAGATGACCCGGGAAGGAGATACCCACCAGAGTCTCATTGAAGTGGTTCCCCTCTCTCCTTCAGACCAGGACGATTACCATGTGAGATTGGGAATGGACACCATCGGGACAATGGACGATACGGTCAAGTATATCGGGATTAAGAGTAGAGAGCCGATTATTCTTCGCCAGGCACATGAGATCTCCTTCGATCTCGACTGGAACAACCAGAGCAACGGTTGCTACCTGACCGCCGGGTTCTTTTTGTGTCCCACGGAAACGAGCACGAATCCCGAACGAGAGCCGGAATGGCTCAAAATTGAATATATCGGTGTCCCCCCGGGAAAAAACGCACGTGCAACCGTTGCAATCAAGGCTGATGAGAGCGTCAGGTTTTTGTATACCGAAGGATGGCCGGAAGAGCGATCGGGGAGACCTGTCGGATACCAGCGGATCGTTCTGGTTCCGGATACCGAAGGTATAACCATCCTTGAAAATGGATCCTTTCTCTATTATATCCCCCAAAACGATCTGCATCTGGAATCAGGATATCTCTATTTCCAGATGAGCAGCCACAGCAATTATCCCTTCCGGGAGGTCTATTTCGATAACATAATGGTGAAATGAAGATATTCCATCAGATTGCTGATAGGTAAGGAATATGAATGTTAGGATATGTAATGGGGATTCACCACGGCCCCCGTATCCCGTCATGTACCCTTTTCTGACGGGACCATTCGATCATTCCCCCCCTCATTGCTTTCATCTCAATAGATGGTGACAACTCCCGGGAGATGAGTACGCCTCCTGTAGCCTTGCCTCCATCTGAAACTTATTATTAGGTAAGACCTAACTAATCACAGGCAGAGGTCATGGATGCGGAGGAGCGGCTGTTGGCCGCGATGGAACGGCTGATCAGGCTGCAGCAGGAGATCTCTTCTGCCATCCTCTCCGAATGCGGAGTTCCCGATATCACGGGAAAGCAGATCGGATACCTGAAGGTCATCGATGAACAGGGCGACATGACCTTCACCCGGCTTGCCGAGATCACACGGAACTCGAAGCCTACGGTCACCGAGATGATCAACCGGTTCGTGGGCATGGAGTGCGTATACCGCGAACGGTCCTCCTGTGACGGACGTGTCCTTTTTATCCGCCTGACCGAGAAAGGTCGCAGGATTGCCCGGGTAGAAGAGGCTTCGCTGGCGCTCCTCGTCTCCCGGCTGGAAGGATCTCTCGACAGCGATGATCTGGATCGTCTATTCCGGATCATCAGGAATATCAGATAATCCCCTGTCCACCAAGGAACAGAACCAATGTTTGGATGTAACCCCCCGAGGAACCGCGTGCTCCTCGTGCTACCCCTCTCCGGGGTCGTGCTCTTTCCACGGACCCGGACAAAGCTGAACGTCGAACAACCAATCGGCCAACATATCGCTGCGGAACTGAAGGAGGGATCCCCGGTCGAGGTCCTTGCACTTGCCACTGCCGAGGATTCGGATCCCACCGCAGAATCCCTGTACCGTGCCGGCAGCCTCCTGAAGATCGGAGGAGCGGAGCCTGCCGACCCTGGCTACCTCATCGAAGGAGTCGCGTGCGAGAAGCTCGCCGTCACCAGTATCGAAGAGCGGGACGGCCGGTTCTATGCATCCTGCAGCCCCTTCACGGATCGGCAGGACCTTGATGAACCCACAAAAAAGGCACTCCTTGCCGATATCCGGGCTGTCATCCGCGACATCAGCAGCCATTTTCCGGGATCGGGTCCCTTCAACCGGGCGATTGACGAGATGGATTCGGTCGACAAGGTCATTGGTCATGTCATGCTCTTTGCCCCGCTGCCGATCGCGGCAAAGCAGGCCCTGTTCGAGACGGAATCGGCCCGGGAACGGGGCCGTATGTTCCTCGAACTCATGCAGGAACTGGGGGAGCAGATCAGCTTCCGGGTGGAGATGGCACAGAAGGTCTCCGAGAAGGTGAACAAGTCAAACCGCGAAGCGATGCTCCGTGAACAGCTCAAGCTGATCCAGGAAGAGTTGAACGATATCGAGGGGGGTGTGCCTGGTGATTCGGGATACAGAGAGCGGATCGAGCAATCGAAGATGCCCGAAGAGGTCCGCAAAAAAGCGCTTGCCGAGGCACGGAAACTCGAGGTTTCCGGAGGGCAGAACCACGAGAGTCATATCATCCGGAATTACCTGGATTTGCTCCTCGACCTCCCCTGGGTGACCGAGGAGAAGACCACGGTTGATATTGCAGAAGCCCGCACGGTGCTCGATGCCAACCATACCGGCCTTCTGAAGGTGAAGGAGCGGATCATCCAGCACCTTGCGGTGATGAAGCTGAAGCACGAGAAGCAGGGCTCGATCCTCCTGCTGACGGGTCCCCCGGGGACGGGGAAGACGAGCCTTGGAAAGAGCATCGCCGATGCCCTTGGCCGGAAGTATGTCCGGGTCAGCCTCGGAGGGGTCCGGGATGAGGCCGAGATCCGGGGGCACCGGAGGACGTACGTCGGGGCGCTCCCCGGGCGGATCATCCAGGGGATCAGGCGGGCAGGGGTGAAGAACCCGGTCTTTATCCTCGACGAGGTCGACAAGCTCGCGTCGTCCTCCATGGGCGATCCGGCAAGCGCACTCCTTGAAGTCCTTGATCCCGAGCAGAACAGCACCTTCTCTGACCACTACCTGGAGGTCCCTTATGATCTCTCGGAAGTACTTTTCATCGCGACGGCAAACACCACCGCCACGATCCCCGCTCCGCTCCTTGACCGCATGGAGCTGATAGAGATCTCCGGGTACACGAAGAACGAGAAGTTCTCCATCGCAAAGAACCACCTCATCCCGGCAACCCTCGGGGAGCATGGTCTTGATGCCAACAGCCTTGTAATCGAGGACGATGCGCTCCGGGCAGTCATCGACCGGTATACCCGGGAGGCGGGAGTCCGCTGGCTGAAGAAGCAGCTGGCCCGGATTGCCAGGTATGCCTCGGAAAAGATTGTCTCGGGAACCGCTTCACGACCATACGTGGTAACAGCGGAGATGCTCGATCCGATCCTTGGAAGGGAGGTGGTCCGCCAGGAAACAGCACGAAATGGTGCGGTTCCCGGCGTGGTTACCGGGCTTGCCTGGACCCCGGTTGGCGGAGAGATCCTGTTCATCGAGGGGACCTCCATGCCGGGAAAAGGGAACCTTACCCTGACAGGACAGCTCGGCGATGTGATGAAGGAGTCGGCAACCATCTCGATGAGCCTTGCCCGCTCCCGGCTGGCATACAAGGCGAACGGGTTTGACTTCATTGCCAGTGATGTCCATATCCATGTGCCGTCAGGGGCAACTCCAAAGGACGGACCGTCAGCAGGGATCGCCCTCTTTGCGGCGCTTGCCTCTCTCATCACCGGGATCACGGTCGACCCAAAGACGGCCATGACCGGGGAGATCACCCTCTCTGGCACAGTGCTGCCGGTCGGTGGGATCCGGGAGAAGGTCCTTGCTGCCCATCGGGCTGGGATCCGGACGGTCATCCTCCCAAGCGAGAACCGGCGTGATCTCGAGGATATCCCTGATGAGGTCAGGTCTGAGATCCACTTCATCTTCGTGGATACCATCGACCAGGTCCTTTTCGAAGCGCTCGGGGTCGATCTCCATGAGACTAGGGCCCCCATCCCGGTAAGGAACCGGGTCATTCCGGTAGAAAATATCTGAAACGATCTCATTGCTTCATTTTTTATCGTCTCACGCTGTTTTCATCGTGTCATGTTGTACCGCTCTGGTGCCTCGACAGATCCATACGTGGTTGCCGGTGTCCCAATCGTTTAGATACCTGCATTTCCATAGCATTCTGTGTGAAATCACCAGATGCATATCCCAACGATTACCGGGGTGCTCCCGTGACCGCCACGTCCCGGTTCTGCACCGCCTGCGGAGCTCCCCTCTCTCCAGGTGCAAAGTTCTGCGAGCAGTGTGGCCAGCCGGTGGCTATGGTGACTGCTGCCGCTCCCGTTCCCCCATTACTCCCCGATGTCCCTGTTGTTATCCCGTTCGGGGCGATGCATACCGGGGTCTTCTCGCGGAAGGATATCCTGCTGGTGATCACCGGTGATTCACTCATCGCCGTCGTTCCGAAACCGGAGGTGTCCAGGGCGATCGAGGAGATCCGCGAACAGCTCTCCGAAGCCCTCGATCAGAGCGGGATAACAGCCCGCGAATTCTGGGAGGTGTCGGCAGCCAGTTCCCCGATGCTTCCCCGGGCATACCTTGGCCCCCGGCAGGTCCCGGCAGATCTCGCCGGGCAGGTCAATGGCATCCGCTCACGTCTTGGCTTAGATACCGCTCCCTGGCTCAGGTATGGAGGAATGCGTCCGGATCAGATCATCGCGGAAAATCCCGCGTCTCTCCGCGTATCGTTCGATGATATCCTCTATGTCAGGGGCGAGGACCTGGTCGATGACAGGGGTGGGGAAGACCTCCTCGTGGTCCGGACTACCCATCGCGAGGAGCGGTGGCGGGTTGCTCTGGGCGGCTTCTACCCCGCCCGGGCCGCCCTCTTCTCGCGGATAGGGAAGCACCACGGGCTCGATGTACCGGGAGAGCAGATCGTGAGCATCGTCCCCGCCTGTTTCGAACCTGGTCCAAAGGAGTTCGACTTCCAGTACGTCTTCAACCTCCTCTTTTCTGACCGGCGGCTCATCCTTGCCGTCACCCCGGGAAGCGAGGACGAGGTGGAGAGGGCATGGGATCACTACATGGAAGCGATCGGGAAGAAGGCCAGGCAGAAGGGGATCTCCCTGGAAGCCTATGCGGCAGGGGAAGAGCTTGCCGATGCCCCCTGGCAGGAATTCCGGAACAGGTCTATTCATGAGGTGCTCGATGCAGACGGGGTCAACTATTTCATCCCTTACCCGCAGATCAGGGGAGTGGCTTACAAGGGCGGGCGGAACCCCGCCATCACCATCTCTCTTGCCTCCCATGCCCTGGAACTGCAGGCAGACCCCCTGTTTGCGCCAGGACAACTCCGGGAAGCGCAGCAGGAGCTGGCCGGAAAGGTCCCGATTACCATCGCGTAGAAAAAATGAACGGGAGATCCCTCGGTCTCCTGCTCTTTTTCCGCAGGAAAACGGTGCAGCGAACGCGATCCATCCCTGGATGCGGAATGGTGTCGAATGGTCAGGACCGGCGTTCCCGCTCTGGTACCACGAGCCCAAGGATGATACCGATTCCGCCAGCAACGGCGATCAATACCCCTGCGGTCTCCATGACAGTGGCATATGCCCCGGCAAACTCCCCTGCCATGAAGACAAGGATCCCAACGGCGAGCGCTGCAGCGCTCTGCCGGATTGCCGGCGTGTGCACCATTCACCAGCTCTTTTCCTTATACCGGGCATCGGGTGCATATTTCTTTGCAAGAGCCTTGACCTGTTCGAAGTTTTCCTGGGTGCAGTAGAGTGCAAAGGGGAAAATGAACATATTGCGGTAGAAGACGAGTGATCGTTCTTTTGGGTATACAGTGATGCTCCGGACCTCGTCCCATGCCATGAAGTCCATCTCACGGCTGATGTTGATCATGCTCCCGCCGGCTCCTGAAAGTGAGCCGCCAAGGGCGGTCCCTGCCAGGGTGGCGCGGTTGATGGCTTTTGATTCCTTCCCTGCCCGATAGCCAATACCTGCAGGGGTTATTGCAAACTCCGTGGTCGGACCCCCCTTTGTAAAGAACTGGATGGCAGCGGCGATGATCAGGCCGAGTACGATAAAAAAGACCATGATCCCCAGGATATACGGGGCTGCACCCAGTCCGGCGTCGATGTCCAGGAGAAACAGGAATGCAAGGACAATCAGGCAGGCGATGACAAAGACCAGGATCAACTGGGTGACTACCGGCCGGCTGGATATGACCGGGGCTTTCGCTGTCCAGAGGAGGCCCTCCGGCTCAGGGCCGCTCTTTTGTCCCTCTCCGCTCGCGCATGACGGGCAGGTCGTACCTTCATTCAGCTCGGTGCCACAGGTTTCACAGTAGGGCATGGATCACCTCTATGGAGAGTATGTTTCCCTGCGTTGGTATAAAAAAAGGGGGATATCTTTTTGGATCAGAAGAACTCCATCAGGTACTCTGCCGGGATCTCGACAGTCACCTGAGCCGTCACCGAACTCTTCCCTGCCGTTGCCGTGACCGTGATCAGCACCGGGCTCTTTGCTACCTGGGACACAAGAGCGACACTGGCCTCCACCGAGCCGGTTCCAGAGGCCGGCTGAACCGAGAGGCCCTCGTTCCCTGCCGGGACCGTCAGGGTGATTGCTGCTTCGGGTGCAGGGGCAGGAGGGCTGGTCCCCACAATCTTCCAGGCTGTCACTTTTAGGGAAGCAGCGGAATCAGGGGTGACGGTCACCCGGTCGGTGCTGAGCTGCAGGATATAGCGGACCTTCTCGGGCTCCTTCTTCTCCTTCTTCTTTTTCTCCCTGGTATCCTTCTCCCCTTTTCCACCGGCAAGTTTCTTGGCTCCGATCGCTAATCCCCCGCCGATGACCGCGATGGCGCCGATGATTACGACCCAGGAGTTGTCATCGGATTCGGGGGCGACACTTGCCCCGGACACTGTCGGGACTACCGCTCCTCCCCCGCTGGAGCATGAACCGGTGGCAAATCCCTGGACAGGATTGGTAATGAATCCCAAAAAGTAGGGGCTCATTCCAATGTCCAGGACGAATTCGAAGCGGTTCCGGGCAGGATCATAGATGAGGAAGGTATAGGCGGTCGAAGGTTGCCATTCGCCCTCCCCGGTGACCGACTCCCACCACCAGGAGTATTTCATCTCCATATCGACATGGTTGATCCAGGTACCCTCGCAGGTATGGTACTTCGCCACCACTACCGAATCGATCCGCCGCCTCTCGCTCCCTTCAAGCTGATAGGCGAGATACTCCTCCTTTGCCGTCTCTATCTCGGTATCGGTCGGAAGGCGGGGCCATGGCTGCTGGAAGGAGTCTGGGTATCCGCTGCAAGGCGGCACCCCGGGGGGAGGGGTTACCTCGGGGGCCCAGTGACAGAGGGCATTTGCAGGAGTGATGACCAGCAGGAAACAGAGAAGAAACAGCCAGGTACGACAGCTCATGCAACTGGATCGGTAGGTCCATGGAAAAATATGTCGTTCCTGTTTTCCCGGGCAGAGTTCATGCTCCCTTATCAGCAGCAATCTTCACAGGGGCTCTCATCAGGCATACCCGGGTAATCCCCGTCTGACAGGTCATTTCCGAAACCGATTTTACCTAAAGCGGGAGAATAGTGCTGTACGTGACCAGAACCGGAGTAACCCCTCATGGCATCCTGTGAACAACACGCCCTTATCAACACCCAGGGTGCCCCATGGTAGCACTGACCTTTCCTTATAATCCTGATTCGGGGAGGGTTGGGGCAGTGACGGTCCGCTCCCGCATCCGTATCGCCGGGGGGGAACCGGTGATCCTCAAGGACCAGGTGGAGACGGTCATCGAGCCGGGTTCCGGATGGGAGGGGCTGGTGACCATCTCCGGGCACGAGCTGATGGACGGGCGGCGGGCTGCCCGGTTTGAGGCGGCACTCTCCGATGGGATGCCGCTTGGAAAGTTTGCCGAGCTGGTCATCCCAAAAAAACCGGTCCGAATCCAGGTCACGCTGACCCCTGATATCCAGGCACCCCTTCCCGGAGTTCCCCTGCCCGTGCAAGCACCTGTCCCCACCCAGACCCGGGTCGTCTCGATTGCCATTCCCTCCATCCAGCCAGGGATGCTTGAACTCGAGACCTTCTCCCTTCCCGAAGACGAGGCCGGCCGTCCCCGCGGTGGAATTCGGGCACGGGTCCGGTTCCCCTCAATCGTGAAACCGAATGCCCGCGAGCTCAGGATGGTGCAGGAGTCGATTACATTCGTTGAAACAGGCGGGAGATCCGCTATTGATGTCATGCGTGAGTACCGCGAGGGGGACGACACGAAAGTACGGGAATATGCGGCACTCGCCTCCCGCGAGGTGATGGACCGGGCGCAAGTGATGGTCGAGATCACCGCAGTCGTGTGTGGGATGATCATCCGGGCATCCGGGCAGCTCTCGTTTGCTATCCGGAGGACCTTCCAGCCCTACATCGTCCCCCATTCCCTCTCTGTCTCGCCTTCCAGCCCCGCCACTTTTACTGCTCTTGTCCGCGAGGTGCTCCCTGACGGGCAGGAAGTCGATGTTCCTGGGGCGACCGTCTCGATCTCGGCCCCATCTTCCGCAGCAGGGATCCTGTCCATCCACCCGGGGAACGCGACCGGGACGCTCTCTGCGACCGTCACCCAGCAAAAGGCCGGTGCCGCCTCGAGGGTCACCTGCCCGGTCTCGTTCCAGGTGGGAAAGGATCACTACGATGATGCGCTCACGGTCTTTATAGGGCAGAAAGCGGGGCGGATCGAAATGGAGTTTGTCCCTCCGGAAAAGAATGCCATCAACCCGTATCTCACGGGAGATTCGGTCACGATCCGTGCCCGCGTTTCCTCCAAAACAGCCGCCATCTCATTTGCCCGGGGAATAACGGCACAGTGGCTGGATGAACCGAGTGTCGGGGTAGCGACCGGTGATGGATGGGTTGCCGTGCGGGTCGAGGCATCTCCTCCGGATCCTCTGTCCCAGGCAGTACCTCCCGAATCCGAAGATATCGTCATCACGGCAGCGGAGAACGGTGGGGTGATAGCAGAAGAGGCGGTCTCCATCCGCATCATCACACCCCCCCTGCTCGACGTCTCCCCCGCCGAGGTCCGCCTCGTTTTCGGAAAAGAGGAGAAAGCGGAGGTCATACTCTCCCTGAGGGGAGAAGCCACAGGGAGATGGAGATACGATCTGGAAGGAGATGAGGACGCCTCGCGGTATCTTGACATCAGCACACCGATAGTCGATGGATCGACCGCGAGGTTCCAGGTCATGCTCAATGGAAACGAACCCCCGGAAGAGAAAGCTGTCGGGCCGTCCAGCTGGCAGCAGGTCTACGTGCTCCACTCCCGTGCCTCGGATGGGACGACCGAGATCGAGGGGCCCGATGTGAAGGTCCTCGTCCTCCGGGAAGGACTCTTTGTCGAGAAGATCTTTGCCGTTGACGAGAAGAACCAGTACAAGACGAGCGACAGGATGACCATCCTCCCGATCAGGGTTGACCTTCCGACCGAGGACCGGAAACGCACCGCCCGGGTAAAGCTGGTTGCGTTGGTCTGGAACGGGACCGAACTCGTGCAGGACGAGGAGGCCGTACGGGGGGACCATCTCACCTGGGATCCCCCGGCCTGCACAGCCGGGGACTGCCGGAAGTGGGAGAGCATCTTCTCTGTCCTGAAGGCCGCAATGGTCATCACCGACCGGGACGAGGCTGCCCTCACCGCCTACAGTGGTCTTGAGGGGACCTGGGGGATCTCGCTTGACAAGGTCATACCCGGTCACGGCGAGAAACTCCAGGGAGAGATCACGGTACATGGCGATGCCGGGACAGTCACGATCCCGATCGTCCTCCGGCTGGGTGAACCCTCATGGGAGTGAGTGCCATGCCGGAGATAAAGATCCTTTCCCTTGAAAAGGAGCGGGAACGGTGCATCAAGGTCATCCAGGGATGTATCCCGAAAGACCACCGGCAGGCTCTCCTCGATGACCTCGAGAAGCTCCCCTATAAAGGAGCAATGGACTACCAGGTCTATGCCCGCGAGGTCTACGAGACGGCCTGGAAGATCTGGGCGGAAGATCAGAAGGATTACCTGTGGTGGGAGAACTGGGGACCCTACCTGTTCAAAGGTGCCGAGTATGCGAAGATGGCAGGGGACCTCTCCTTCAGCCTCCTCATCGGGTATGCCACGAGCTCGTTCGGACCTGCAAACTCCTACGGGGCATCCACGATGGCCTCGGAGTTCAAGGATCAGGGGCTCGAATTCTACGCGTACTATGTCGAGCACAAGGCGGTAAAGGACTTCCGTACCTGCCTCATCAATTTCGTGAACGAGCGGATTGCCGAGTTCCTGATCACTCTTGCGTCGGGGGCGGTTGACACCGTGATCCTCCAGGGGATCGATATCCGGAACCCGAAGACCTACAAGCGACTGGCCTGGCTCTGGCTCTGGAAGATCGAGGTAAACCTCGCACGGGATCCTGAGGCAGGTCTTGTCAAAGCGATGATCGCTGCCGGAAAAGAGGTGGCAACCGTCGCAGGCATGATGCTCCTCCAGGAGTTTGTCAACACCCACGGGAATGCGAATCTCCGCGAGATCCACTCATCAGTGAAGAAGAAGGGGCTGCTTGGCCCCGGGCAGGGTGCCGGCGGAGAGGAAGAAACGACAAAGAAACCTCCCGCCAAGGAAGATGCAGCAAAGAAGAAGCCTGAGAAGGCAAAGCCTGACGACGATGCCACAGGGAAGGAGAAGCCGAAGGAGAAGAAGACCGATGATCCTGACGCGAAGAAGGGTGACGGGAAAAAATCCCTTGATAAGGAGCAGTACGAAAAACGGATCGAGGCAGAACGGAAGAAAGCCCAGAAGGATGCCGACGATGCCGTGGAACGCGGGAAGGAGTTTGCCGACCAGAGAGCAAGAGCCGCGTTTGAAGAGGGACGGGCGAAGGGGAGGGAGAAGCTGGATAACCTGAAGGTTGCCGCATCAGAGCTCCAGCGAAACCCGAACGATCCAGAGGCAAGGAAGCGGTTTGCCGATGCCTGCGAGGAGGTCCAGAAGGACAAGCACGCGATGCACGAGCTGAACGATGTCGACCCGAACAAGCCAAGCAAGATCCGGGAGCAGTTCAACGAGCACTGGAAAGGGCAGTATGAGAAGGTCGATGCGCAGGCCAAGCAGCGGATCGCCGATGAGCTGAACAAGAACCTGAAGCCCGGCGAGAAGCCCTACACAGCCGATGATATCGAATTGGCGGCCGTCACCAATACCCCCCCGAAATCGCCGGCGGAAGACAGTGTCAAGTCCACCTACGACCGGGACATCACCTACCGGGACAAGCGGACCGGTAAGGATATCCCTACCAAGATCTCCGAGCCGATCTACAACCACGAGTTCTACAAGCAGCAGCATGGCGGGAAGGAGCCGCCAAGTCCCGAGGCGGCAAAGGAGTACGCCGAGAAGTGCGACCAGACCGTGACCGATCGGTTCCACCGTGATGCGTATGGCGGAGGCAAGGAGGATATCGGCCCTGCGGTCGATCCGAACCAGAAGGGGAAGCCGTTCAAGGACGTCGAAGCCTCGTCGAAGACCATGGAGGACAAGGTCCTGGAATGGTACAAGCGGGCTGGTGAAGCCACGAAGGCATCGGATGCTGAAGCCTGCAAGGAGGAGGGGATGAGGCAGCTCACGAAGCAGTTCAAGAACCAGATCGAGGGCCGGATTAACAAGGTGAACGAGATCATGGGCTATCCCAATCCCCCGTCAGCAGAGGTCCCGCAAAAGCTCAGGTCTGCGGTCGATGTGATGAACCGGGTCGGGACAAAGGGGGCGGACGGAAAGACGTTTACCGTTGCTGATGCAGAGGCAGCCCTGAAGCAGATGGGGACGAGCCCGCGGAAAGTGGTGCATGAGATGGCAGGAGTCCTTGAATCCACCCAGAAGCATATGTCTCCCAAAGTAAGGGAGGCAGTCGAACAGCATGTCCGGGACCTTGAGGCCAAAGGCGGGTAATGCGATGAGAAGAACGATCGATCCACGTGCTGGTGAAACGATAATGAAAAGAGGAGCACCATGACAGGCAGGGAGAAGGTCTGCCCGAAGTGCGGGGATTCCTGCAGCCCGGCGGCACAGTTCTGCGGATCCTGCGGGTACCGTTTCGATGAGAAGAGTTCCGGGGACCTCGCACGGAAGGTCCAGGAGACAGTCCGTTCGGCCGAGTCGGCCGCACGAACCGCTGAATCGGCGGTCCGGACCGCAACCAAGGTCCGGGACCTCGTGATCACCCCTCCTGTCGAATGGAAGGTGGTGGTCGGGGACCGGCTTCCTGAGGCGCTGGCGGCAAAGGCAACCGCCGCAGTCCAGGGAAAGGCTGCGGATCTGGTGGCGGAGAAGGCTAAAGAAGGCCTTGAGAGAGTCATTTTTACCACGGCAAAAAGTATTGACACCCCGGCTCCTGCCCTGCCATCACCCGAACCGGCTGGTGAACGATACACCTCCTGTGGCGCACCACTCCGGCCCGGTGTGAAATTCTGCGGGGCCTGTGGAGCAGCGAATGTCCCGCCGGTGAAAAAAGTGGTCGTGAAACCTGCTGCGAAGCCTGCACAGCCAGATCCTGAAGGGGAACGGTGTGGATCCTGCGGTGCAAGCCTGAAACCCGGAGTGAAATTCTGTGGTTCCTGCGGAGCAGCGGTTACGACCCCTGTGAAAGCAATACCGGTTTCAGGCCAGTGTGCCAGTTGCGGTGCGGTACTGAAACCAGGGGTAAAGTTCTGCGGCTCCTGTGGTGCGAAGGTGCCGGTACCCTGACCGGCAGGCCTCTTCCCTGCTTTCACCGGATCTCTTTTTATCCCACCCGGCCAAGTCTTTTCCATGCCATTCTGCACCTCCTGCGGGCAGGAGCTTACTGCTGCTGACCGTTTCTGCACTTCATGCGGTGCCCCGGCTGGGCCGTTGACGGCGCCGGTAATGCCAGTCACGCAGGCCTCCCCACCCCCTGCAAGCCAGGACGAGATCCGGTGGACTAACAAGGTACTCGGTTTTACGTCCGATTACTTTGTGAACCCCGAGGGGGCCGGCCAGGCCGCGTCCAAAAAGACGAGCGATGTCAACACCGGACTTGCTGTCGCAGGAACCCTCCTTGGGAGCCTCTCAACCGCTGGGGCCGGCATCCTTGCGAAGAGCAGGGAGGACGATTTTATCCGTTGGGACGAGTCACGAAGTGTTGCCCTCAACCGGAAGAAGAAGACGGTCACCGTGACCCGCAAGTCCCTGATCTTCCCGATCCGGCTCTACTGCACCGATAAGAACTACGATCAGGTTGTCGCATTTATCAGGAAGAACGTTGACCCGGCCCTGATAAAGGAATGAAGGAAATCAGGGAACAGAGGAGATCGGTGTCCAAGAACTGTCTGAAAGGAGGAGAGTGGCTCCGGATCATTCCGGATCCACCCTTTGGGATGAAAATCCGGCGACGGATGACTCTTCCTCTGGAGTATGCCAGTACTCCCTAAAACCGTTCAGGACTGGTATCCGGTGACTGTCTCTCTCCTCCTTTCCACGTTCGTTCTTCCTGTCTGTTCCAGGTCCTTATCAGATCGTCCCCATCATGATTTCATGGGCCATCTGGTAGGATCGATTTGCTTCATCCGTTCTGTTTTCAATGGTGAGAAGATCTCCTCTCATCATGAGTGACTGGAAGAGGATGATGGCCTGGTCCCGGTTTTGTGGTGGCAGGGCGATGGCCGCATCGAGGCTTTCCAGTGCCGCCGACCGGTTCCCTGAACTGTTCCGGGAGAGGGCCTGGTAGTAGAAGATCTCGCTGTCCGTGGGATCGAGGGTGATCGCCCGGACAAACGACTCCCCTGATTCATCGGTCCTGCCAAGAAGTGCAAGCGAAAGCCCACGGTTCTTCCAGGCCTCGCTATAATCCGGGTCAAGCGAGAGAGCCTGGTCAAAAGCCGCTACCGCTTCGCCGTATCTCCCCATGGCGTGATGAGTCTCTCCCCGCTGGTTCCATTCCTCAGCGGTCGTAACACAGCCGGCAGAGAAGATGATGAAGGCAAGCAGGATAAGAAGGACCCTTTCCATGGTGGGAGATAGACCCGGATCCCTCAAGAGGATTCTGATTGATGGAGTGATCGGGTAATCAATCCCTTAGAAGAACACGGATCCAAAAAATAACCTATTTATGATTTCTTTCCGCATGGTACACTCATGGCAGGACAATTCTGCGAGTCATGCGGGGCTCAACTCAAGGAAGGCGACAAGTTTTGTGAGCAGTGTGGGGCAGTGATTGCAGCCGTATCCCCGGCACCGGTATCTGGCGCTGTTCCTGCCGACGCGGTACAGAAAGAGAAGAATCCCTGGATATCCACCATCCTCTCGTTCTTCTTCCCGGGGCTCGGCTCGATCTACAATGGTGATACGGTAAAAGGTGTCGCGATTTATATTGGTGCAATCATCGGGATGTTCCTTTTCATCGTCCCTGGTGTGATTGTCTGGCTGTATGGAATGTATGATGCCTATACGACAGCAAAGAAGATGAACGAGGGAATCATCCCCTACAAGGAGGCGAACATTATGGTCATTATCGGGTTTATCGTGGCCGTGCTCGTCATTGGTGCCATTGCCCTGGTCTTTGGCATGGGCCTCTGATTCCTCTTTTATTCTTCTTCTTCGTAGGAAACTTTCTCCCCAAGCACGGCGGAGAGCAGCCCGAATGCATGCCAGGCGACCGGTCCGGTGATATCGATCACTACGTTTCTTCCGCTATTATCGATGGTCATGATGTCCCAGACGGTATCCGATTCGACATGCTCGATCCGGATCGACCGGATTCCTGCTCCTTCAAGGATCACTAGACTCTCCCCTCCTGCTTCAAGGTCAGCCCGGTTTCTTGCAAGAGCCGTGATGAGCGGTTCTTTGTTCCAGTTCCATGAGGTGATCTTTGCTTTCCAATCGCCGTTCTGATCGGAAACGGCCATCCATGCATCGTCCAGGCGGCTCCGCAAGGCCTCAATCTCCCCGTTGAAGTATTCCGGGAGCCGGAAGATCCGCAGTTCCCCCGGGGTACTCTCCATCACGGCCGGGGTTCTTCTGAGGTTGAATGCTCCTTCGTGTAACTCGAGGAGGGGGATGAACGGGATGCCGGGCTGAGGTAAAGGTGACGCCTCAATGGGGACTCCGCACTGCTCGCAGAACCGGGATCCTGAAGCAATCGGGGCACCGCATCGGGTACAGAACAATGGCATACTGATGCTCGCAGAGAGATGGAGTAATCCGGGTACATAACAACGATGGTTTACTCCAAGACAGGAGGGTCATACTACCTTTCCCATCATTGTCCCTGTTACCGCTGAACACCATTCAGTCTGGGAGTAGAGAGTGCAGGAACGGCAAGGTTATCGTCCGCCGGATGGATATCCCGGTAGGGAGGACTGAAAACCGGTATGCTATTCTGCCAGGACTGCGGGGCAAGGCTTGAAGAGGGATCGAAGTTCTGCACCGATTGCGGAGCACCAGTCCTGGATATTTCCGGGAGTGGACAGGCAGTACCGGCTGACGGTGACTCAGGGCAGGGTCCAACCGGGGCAGAGAAGGTGATCGCGGTCATCCCGAACCTCATGAAGGTCCGGGGGCTCTTTCTGAAGGGACCGTCCTGGCACCACCTCGTGGTGACACCCGAGCGGATCATTGTTGTACACAAGACCGTGAAGGGGCTTTCACGCATCAAGCAGGATATCGGGGTGATAGGGCCGGATCCCGGGCACTTCTTCCTGAAATCGATGAAGCCGGAGCAGATCATAGAAGAGAATCCGGAGAGCCAGGTGATTCCTCTCAACGATCTCATGACGATCACGGTCTCGAAATTCGTCAGTTACAGCACGGAAGACGGGACCGAACCGTACTGGCAGGTGCAGATCACGACGAAAAAGGAGACACTCAAGCTCAGGACCGATTATCATGACAATCCCGGTGAATACTTCAGGAATCCTGCCCTCACCCAGGTGCTCGGAAAAAGGCTGATCCTGCAGGACAGGTGACCTTCTCTCTCACCGAGCAGGTAGTTCAGCCGAATCGGGACACAGGATATCTCCCGGTGACAGACCTTGAAGGAGTTCGTCCATACTGCAGGGTTGCATGGGGGCGAGAGGATAATGCAAAATATAAATCTTGATATCATCTCCCGATGAAAGGCTGCTATACAGGGGTTGGATCCAATTTTACCTGCCGTTCTTTTCACCCATTGCTTCCGGATCTGTTCATGGCACGACAATGCCCTGCCAGCTGACCTTTCCCCCGGATGCTATCATGATATCTTTTCCCATCCGGTCCATGATGCACGGATCTCACGAGTATATCCCGTTTTATATCGGGATAGACTTCTCTTCAGGGAGGATCTTCCATGACACGGCGTGGTTCGTTTCCCTCATGGTTCACGGTGACGTTTCTCGTTCTCGTGGTCCTTGTTGGCGGAATTGGGTTCGCCTCCGGTGAAAGTCTTCCCACCGTGATGAGCATCAAAGGTCCCACTATCGATGACTTTGCGAACCTTCCCGGGCCGTTCACCTTCACGGTCACCATGTCAGGAGGGACTCCGCCCTATACGTACGTCTGGAAGAAGACCTTCACCCCCCGCATGACGGCGGACGTGTTCAAATGTTCCCAGGAGAACTCCGTTACCGTTCCAAAGGAGCATTTCAGCATGTATGGCGGGTTATACCTCGAAGTGACCGATGCGAAAGGGCGGATGGCCACCTGGGTGAATGAAGACGGGGGTACTATGGTGGAGTTCAGCCAGTATTATGGAGAGACTGATCAAAGGGTTCTCCCAGTCTGTAACATCGACAGGCAGAGCGGGGATGCCTGGGTCACCGCAAAAACGGTGAACGGGGTCTGCTATTCACGAACCCAACTCCCAGCCCTCCCTGCCACTCCCTCCACCACGATCGTCCAGAACCAGCCTGCCTGTGCTTCGCCTCCCGAGGACAGTTCCTGGGTTGTCATAGTTGGCGGCCTCGCAGTAGTTGCCGTGGCAGCAGCGGTGATTGCCCGAATGCTGAAGAACAGGCCGAAGAAGAAGGGTGAGCAGCCTCCCGAGCAGTACATCCTCCAGCTCTCGAAGGATACCCTGAAGGTCAGCCTGAAGAGGAGCGACTCGTTCACTGTAACAGCATGGAAGGTCACCGAGGATGGAGGGTTTGTTGCTGTTCCAACTGCGCAGATCACGGTAACTCCACCACGGAATATCCCTGGGCTTGTCATCCAGCCGGCAACAGGGAACGGTTCGCTCACTCCGTCAGTCTCACTCCGCACCTTCCCGGGGTCCGTTAGCGGTGTTATCACCATCACCGCGTCAGCGGGAGGGCGGACCGTCTCTGCAGACGTGAAGGTGACGGCCGAAGGAACGCCCGACATCGAATTCGACTGATTGGAGAGGAGGGCGCCATGGCATACTTCGCAAAAGAGATGCCTCTGAATCCCGACCAGTCTCTCGGGCCGGTGGTAATCGGATCGAAGATCAGGGTTGAGAACAGCGAACCTTTCCCCCTGCAGGAGGGGAGGGTCGAATTCGTCCCAGGCCAGGAATGGGATCCCCGGTATCTCTCCATCACGAAGGAGATGACTCTCGACCGGAAGAAGCTGAACATCCATGTCGGGCTTGCAGGCACCGTTCCGATCCCGGTTTATACTTCCCTGATCCTGAAGCAGCAGCCGATCACGCTCCGGGTCACCCTCATCCCGGCAATGGCTCTACCGGGAATGGGGATCCCGGTTGCGGTCCCGCTGGTTCCTGTTGTCGATGAAGTCTCCGTTACCATCCCCCCGATCCCGCAACCGGAGCTAATCCTTGACGGGACCTACCTGGGGAAAACCGATGACGGGAAAGACGGTGCAGAGGTCACCGCAACGGTGGTGCTCCCCCCGTATATCTCCCCTCCTGAGAAGGAGGAGCTTATCAGGACCATCTCCTTTGAGGTGACTGATGTCAGGAACGGATCGATCACCCTCGGGGGCAATTCATCAGATGCGATAAAAAAGACCGTGGAACTTATCGCCATCCCCGAACCTGCCTCTCCTGGCGGACGTGTAACGGGGACGGTCCGGGCATCGGTCTCATATAACGGCCTCGTCCTTGCTGGCGAGAAAAGGCTCTCGTTTGAATCCGGGAAAACCTTCATCCTCAACATCAGTCCCGGCACCCTTGATGTCACGATGGACAAGAAGGGATCCTTCACTGCCAGGGTGCTTGAAGAACGGGAGGGGCAGTATTACCCGGCAACCGACGCATCGCTCTCGGTTGAAATCGGACCAGAAATCGCGAAGATCCTGAAGGTCTCTCCCTCCTGGGGACAGAACGAGCTTGCAGGTACCGTCATTCAGTCCCGTTTTTCCACGGTGAAGTCTTCTGATCTGGTAGTCACCGCCAAGATGGACGATGGCGGGATACAGTCAGGGACGATAAAGGTCAATCTGGCGAGAGAGAGCATTGGGGAACTAGTCGTGGTCTTCGAACCGGAGTCCAAGACTTCGGTCAGCCCGTTCATCCATGGTGATTCGGTCACCGTGAAGGCAAAGGTCGTCCCACCCTTCGGAGAAGCCCCCATACAGGCAGAGATTGAGTTTGCCTGCGCAAATCCACGGGGATGGCTGGTTGGTCCGAAGGATACTACCTCCGTTGCAGGCTCGATAGCTGGATCAACTGCCGATATTCCTCCCGTCCCTGTGCCCGGTGATGAGGGATGGGAGTCGGTCGTCTTCATGGGAAACAACCCGGTCCCCGCAGTCCAGGGCATCCCTCCTGCAATGGAGCAGGTGATCGTCACTGCCCGGAAAGACGGGGTGGTGATCGGCCGGGAAGTAGTCCAGGTCGGCCTGCTCGGGTGGCCGATGATCGTGGTCGACAAGGAACGGTTCAATTTCCTGGCCAATGCCGATACCTCAAGAGAAGGGCGGCCGCCTGCGGTCACGACCGGAACGGCCACGGTCACGCTCCTGAACCATGGGGGATATCCCTGGAGGATCCGGGTAGAGCCCATTGGTGACAGCAGATATATTGAGGTGAAGGAGACCTCCCGATCTCCCACCTCGGCATCGTATGACTTCACCCTGAAAAACCCGGTCCCCCGCCCGGTCAACCAGGAGGGTAAACCGGGCTGGGAGCAGCAGGTTCTGGTCCACACCTATGCGAACCTTGCCAGTGCGGCCACCATCGAAAACGTGGAGATCCAACCGGATGTGATGGTCCAGGGGCCTGATATCCTGATCCGGATCCTGCACGAAGGGCTTTTCGTTGAAGCGACGTACGAGTACGATGAGCAGGGGGTCCGGCATGAGATCGTCGGAAAGAAGGATCTCGTCGTCCGGGTCGACATCCCTTCCGAAGAGAAGTATATTCCTCCGGAAATCAAGGTCAGTGCATTGATGTGGGACGGTACCAATCTTGTCCCGGATCCCACCGTGTATATCGATCATGTGAAAGAGCCCCAGGAATCAAAAGACAGGAATCCAAAAGCCCGGGCGTACTGGAACTTCATATTCCGGACGATGAACGGGATAACCATCGAATTTTTCCGTATTCCTGAAGGTATCACCCCCACTGATTCGGCTCCAGTCACTACATCGATATGGAAGGTATGGATCAGTAAAAAAATACCGTCAAACGGGGAGATACTGCGGGGTCATATCCTCTTCTTTGCCAAGAAACAGTTTGACGGGGACCTTCATCCCGATGAGACATACCTGCCAAAATTCGGATCCATGGTGAGCGGGACCCCTGCCGTGAGCTTCGAACGCGACACCACCTGGCAGCTCGAGGTCCCGGTAGAGCTTGTACTGGGGACGAGGGGAGCCCTTGCATCGGAGGATAACATCGGGAGCGTTATCGAGGAGGGAGCACGCTGCCACAAAATCATCATCGAGAGTTTTCCCCAGGAACGTCAGAAAGATCTGGTTGCCCAAATCGATGCACTTCCAAGGAAAAGTGCAGGAGATTACCGCAAGTTCAGCGAATCCCTTTTTGATCAGGCACATGAGTACTGGGCATCAGAACAGAAGAGCTACCTTATATGGGAAGGCGTCTGGTCGACCTCAATATGGGTATTGGAAAAAAGCGTCATCGCAGGGGACATCGCGTTCCAGGTGCTTGTCGGGTATGCCACAAAGAATCTCGGGCCATGGACCGCTTACTTTACCTCTACCATTGCGACGACCCTGAAGAACGAAGGCGTGAACTTCTATCTCTTCTACGCTGCGGAACAACGCGAGATGGATGTCTGTGCCCGCCTGTATGTTGAGCGGGAATGGAAAACGTTCCTCGAGGGAGTGGTTACCGGAGCAGTCGATGCCACGATCCTGAAGGATTTCAGGATCGAGAAAGTCGTGACCGATCCGAAACGATGTTTGAGAACGGTGGCATGGTTATGGCTATGGAAATTTGGAAGGAATCTCTACAAGGATCCTGATGCCGGTTACTACGTGGCAATGAAGAGAGCTACGGAGGAACTGGGGGAGGTGGCCCTTGTCGTGGCTATCCAGCATTACGTCAATGAGAACGGCACGAAGGATATCAGGCAGCTGTTTAAAGAGGCCCGTGATAAGGGATATTTTGGAGGCACTGCGAGAGGATCTGATCCAAAAACAGCAAAGCCCCAGAAATCATCCGCCCGAAGCGCCGACCAGAACGCAAGGGACGCCTTCATTCGCGGCAGGGATGCCGGCAAGGCAAAAGTCGAGGCACTCAGCAAGGCAGCCGGGGATCTTACCAGAAATCCCCATGATCCCGATCTGCTTCGCAGGTTTGGGAAGGCAGCCGAAGCGGTCCAGGGTGATAAGCATGCGATGCACGCCCTTAATGAGCGGAATCCCAATCAACAGGACCCGTTGCGGCAGCAGTTCAACGATTTCTGGAAGGGAGAGTATGCAGCGGTCGACCGAGCAACACGCCAGCGGATTGCAGATCAGCTCAATTCCCAGCTCAAACCCGGGGATACGCCATACACTGTTGACGATATCGCAGTTGCAGGAGTGACAAATACCCCGCCCAAAAGTCCGGCTGAGGACAGCGTCAAGTCGACCTATGACCGGGATGTCACCTACCGGGACAACCGCACGGGAAAGGATGTAAAAACCGGGATCTCGCGGGATATCTATAATGAAGAATTTTACCGGCAGCGGCACAATGGGGAGCTGCCAATGAAGAATGAAGGTGGGGGGCAGGTGGTTGACAGGGATGCGGTCAATACCTTCGCAGAGCACTGCGACCAGACGGTTACCGACCGGTATCACCCCGATGCCTATGGCGGTGGGCCGGAGGATATCGGGCCCGCCGTCGACCCGAAGCAAAAGGGGGTGCCATTCAAGGATGTTGAGGCGACTGCGAAGGCGATGGAATACAAGGTCGAAGAATGGTACAACCGGGCCCAAAAGGCCGAACTCGCCGGAGATCATATCGCAGCAGAGGGATACAAGGAGGAGGGGATGCGGCAGCTGACAAAGCAGTTCAAGAACCAGGTCCAGGGAAGGGTCGACAAGATCAATGAGATTACGGGAAGCCCCGACTCTTCGGTTGCCCGTGTGCCGGACGATCTCAAGGCTGCAGTTGATGTTATGAACCGCGTGGGAACGACAGGACCTGACGGTACCATTTTCACTCCGGCAGATGCTGAGGCGGCCCTTTCAGCAATGAACACTTCGCCAAAGGATGTGGCTTCCAAAATGTCAGGTGTGGTCGAATCGCTCCAGAAGAATGCACCCCCGGACGTTCGGAAGGCTGTTGAGGATTACGTGAAGACCCTTACGGAGTAGAGAACGATGACAATAAAATTCTGCCCGAAATGCGGGACAGCCCTCTCTCCTGGGGCGAAGTTCTGTCCGGGCTGCGGCGAACAAACCACAGCTTCTGCCCCGGGTGGGCAGGGGTTGCAGAAGGCAGCAGAGGCGATACAAACGGTCTCTTCGACCATTTCGAAAGTCGAATCTGCAACGCAATCGGCCAAGACTGTTGCACGCACTGCCAAAGATCTCTCCACGATCACCATCCGTCCCCCTGCCCAATGGAAGGTCGTGGTTGGTGAGGTGCTCCCTGTTGCCGGCAAGAAGGTGGTCGATGCAGCAGTGTCAACTGCAGGACAGAAGGTCGAGCAGGCGGTGACTGAAGAGATATCCCGGGCAATCACGGAACACCTTGGGGGAGCGGCCCGGACCCCTCTCCCGGAATCATTCGTGCCTGAAACAGGATTTCCTGCGGAGGAAGGAAAGATGCCGTGCCCTTCGTGTGGAAAACCAATGATTCGCGGGGAGAGGTTCTGCGAGAGTTGCGGGGCACGGGTTGATGAGGGGACAAAGCCTGCCCCTGCCCCCTCCCAGGTCTGCCGGTCCTGCGGAAAACCAGTGATTCCCGGGAAAAAGTTCTGCGGGAGCTGTGGTACAAAGATCGAAGAGAATACAAAACCAGTACGGGCGCCTCCCCCTCAGCCCGTCTGCCGGTCCTGCGGAAAACCAGTGATTCCCGGGAATAAGTTCTGCGGGAACTGTGGTGCAAAGATCGAAGAGAATACAAAACCAGTACCGGTACCTCTCCCTCAGCCAGTCTGTCCTGCTTGTGGAAACCCTGTCATCACGGGAAAGAGGTTCTGCGGGTCGTGCGGGCAAAAAATGCCCTGAATTGTTATAACGTCACTGGTCCGGAAACTTCCGGCCCTTTTTTTGCGTCCCGGATTCAGCTCCTCGCAAATAACCTTGATTACCTCTCCCACCGAATGCCATCTATGCAGGGATTTTTCACGTATCTTCCCCTAGCGCTTCTTTCTGCTCTCCTGGTCCTTGCCGGGACCGGATCCGGGACAAATTTTTCTGATGATATCGCTGCCGAGGCGGAAGTGAAGGCCTTTTCATCGATCGATAATGCCTCACTTGCCGTATACGCCGGCCAGAATGCCTTGCAGAGCGGGCGGTATGATGAAGCCGTTGAACATTTTACTAAGGCAGTAGAAGAGGATCCAACCTGGATGGCCGCCTGGTACCTTAAAGCATACAGCCTTGTCCGGCTGAACCGCACGGAAGAGGCATTGGTTGCTGTCGATCAGGCACTCCTTCTCGACCCGAAGGACCGTGACTCGAACAACCTCAAGGCAGATATTCTCGAATCGCTCGATCGAAGGGATGAGGCTGCCCGGTATCGGACCCTGGCGGGAACCCTTTCAGTGACCGTGCAGCCAACCTCCCCGGTAACGGCCGAAACGACCACAAAAGCGCCGATCAGCCCGTTTTTTGGCCTTTCTTCGATCCTGATAGCGGCCTGTCTTATCCGGATACGGGAACGATGACGATCACCAGGGATGTTAAAAATACGGAGCAGGTATGAAGAACCACGAATGGAAATGGGTGTATCTCTCGGCTCTCGGGGTGATATGCTTCCTCTTCCTGATCGGCTATGCAAACGAGGCGATGGACTGCATGTCCGGGGGATGTGCGGTCATGTTCATCTCGTTCTTTCTCGTCATCACCTTGATCGCGGTTGCCCTCTTATTCTGGAGCCGGGCAAGGACGGTAGACGCAATCCTTGCCGGACAGGACCTCCTCGCTCACTGGATCTATTCCCCTGATGACTCGGCATTGAGTGCCGATCGCGAGTTTGCCGAGTATAAGGAGGCGAACAAGGCCCTCTTCATCGTTGTTGGGGGCTTTTTCCTTTTTGCGATCATCATCGTCCTGATCTTTGGCGGAGAGGCAGGGGGTCTCACCGGATTGATCCTTACCTGTGCCCTTGGGATTATCGCACTTGCTGCCTGGGGCGCCCCGAGGATAGTATACCGCAGGTCTTTGCAGGCGATCCCTGAAGCATATATTGGAAGGAACGGGATTATCTACCGGGAGGCCGTGTACCCGTTCCGTTCCTTCCTGAACCGTCTCGAGGGCGTGACCTACCATGAAGCAGGTCAGGGGAATCCGCCCTTACTCACTTTTTCTTTCATCCAGGTGGTGGGTCTTTACATTCTCCGCCCTTACGAGGTCAGTGTGCCGGTACCGCAAGGAGAAATGGATCATGCACGGGAGATTTCCGGGATGTTTGGAGGGGGTGGGAGGAGACGATACCCGTGAATCGATCGAATCCTTTCTTTTTGTCTTCCGTATAGGGGAATGGAATTTTGAATGTCCCTCCCCTTATCAGTCAATGAAGGAACCGACAACACGGGCACGAAGGAAAAATAGTGGTGCTTCTACTCCTTCCCGAAAAAAGCTTTGACAGTGGGCTGGAACAGGTACCAAAGGATGAGAATGCCGATGGCCAGTCCAATGATGGCACCGATCCCTCCGGAGACCAGGGCAAGGAGGTGGAGGGCAATATTGATGATGACAACGATGACCCCTATTGTCCACATCCAGCCCCAGCCCTTGAGACATCCGATACCTATCAGGAGATCGATGATCCCGATGATGAAGAGGATAATTCCAAGAGCGGCACCAAGGATCCCAAGCCCGATGAATCCCAGCACCGCTCCGCCAAGCAAACCGGCCGTGATCCAGAAAAGCCCGCCGAGGATCCAGAGGATTGCAAGAATGGTGATGCCCATTGGTCGTTCTGCCATGATGGGGGTTTGGACTGATTATGTCATATAGGTTCTTTTCACCCTGCTGCTTCTGTTGAAAGTGAGTGATAGAGGCTGTCACTCATGAGGTGCTCAATTTTTATTACTGAACCTCCCCAGCGCTACCAACACAATATGTCTGGTGCTGCCTACCCTGGTGGTGCCGTTCCTCCACTACATCCTCATACTGGTTCCGGTGGAGATCAGGTTCTGGTCAGTCCTGATGTTCTGGTCCCGTTTGGTCTGATCCAGGATTTTTGTCTGAAGAATTCTGCAAAATAGGTCCACTGGAAATGAAGGTTAACTCACTCTTTTTAACTCCCTGGGAACGGGGATAATTGTCGCAGGGGGATGCGACACCTGCCGAAAAATCATACCCCTTTATTTCCAATGAATGGAAGCTGGTGTCACCATAATAAACGCTCGGTTTTCCCATGGCTGTGTACGCCGGAAATCCGATCCCAGCATCTCTCCAATCCAATCTCTGCAATGATATGGTGACAATGTTGCCGTGCGCTTCCATTGTGCAAATTAATATAATTCAATGAATATTATTAAGATAACAACCAAAAAGGGGGTGTTCCGGCAGCAATGGACCTGGCCGATCTCAAGCGGAAACGGGATTGCATAGAGCATGGCGATCTTCGCGACAGCCAGGGCCTTTTTCAAAAAGCCATTGCTGCCTATGATCATGCCCTTGCCATTGATCCCGAAGATGCTGATGCCTGGTATAACAAGGGGGAAACCCTGTTCAAAATGGGTAAGACTAAGGAGGCTGTTGGATGTTTCGAAATTGCAACCAGGCTCTACCTCGGTGAATAGGTCCGTGATCCTTGCCATGATCCCCTGTTTTTCTGATACGCTCTCCTGTTATTCACCATAGTTCAGTTGCTGGGTGCAGCGATGCTGTTGGTGCATCGAACGGCATGACCCCCACAGGAGGCTTCAATGGAGCATAATCGAGAAAGTATGGTCCGGAATTCTCTCTCTCCACTCTCACGTGCCATGCCTTAAGTGGAATCACCATGATAGTATGGTGAGAGGCGAACCGCACTCCTGATGACCGTTTTCACCCTTGCCACCCTGCCGGAAGAGGAGATCCTGAAGCAGCTGGGGACGTCGCTTCCGGATGGACTCTCGTCCAGGGAGGCAGAGGCACGATTACGGCAATCGGGATTCAATGAGATCACCGCCGATAAGGTCGAATGGTGGGAGATCGCGCTCCGGCAGTTCCGTTCGGCGTTCATCTACCTGCTCCTCGTGGCGGCGCTCATCGTCCTTGTCATCGGCGAATACATCGATGCAGCGGTGATCATCGGGTTTGTGATCATCAACGCAGCGCTCGGGTTTTACCAGGAATACCGATCGGAGCAGTCGCTCCGGGCACTGCAGCAGTATATCAGGCCGAAGAGCCGGGTGAAACGGGATGCCGGGTGGCACACCATCGACTCCCGCATCCTCGTGCCCGGGGATATCATCCAACTGGGGACAGGGGACATGGTCCCGGCAGATGTGAGAGTCCTGCGGTCGCAGAACCTTGTCGTCAACGAGACAGTGCTCACCGGTGAGTCGGTCGCGGTCCCGAAACGGCCGGACCTCCTTCCTCTCGAACCCCAAACGATATACGAGAGTCATAACCTCTGTTTCTCCGGCACTTCTGTCGTCGGGGGGGAGGCTGTTGCCGTGGTGGTGGAGACCGGAGTCCGCACGGCCATGGGGACGATCGCAAAACTGACGGTGGAGACCACGAAGGAGAGCGAGTTCTCGAAAGGGATTGGCAGGTTCAGCCGGTTCATCCTGCGGATGATCCTCGTTACCCTGGTGTTCGTGTTCGTGGCAAACCTGCTCCTGAAGGGAGATTCGGTGGACATCATCGAACTGGTGGTCTTCTCCATCGCACTCGTAGTCAGCGTGGTCCCGGAAGCCCTCCCGGTCGTCACCACCGTGTCGCTCTCGAAGGGGGCCCTGCAGCTGGCACAGCAGAACGTGGTAGTGAAACGGCTTACGGCGATCGAGGATATCGGGAGCATCGAGATTCTCTGCTCGGACAAGACCGGTACCCTGACCGAGAATACCCTGTCGGTGACCGGGCTTTCCCCCGGGGCAGATCCCCGTCTTCTCTCCTACGCGCTCCTGGCCGTGGCGGAGACAAAGGAGAAGACCGAGCCCTTTGACATTGCGATCGTTGAGGGTGCCGAGCGGTTCCCACGGGTGGAGATCGGGATCTCAGAGCGTCTGGGCGAACTGCCCTTCGATCCCCATACCCGGAAGAACGCGGTGCTGGTCCGCAATGCGAACGAGATCGTCATGGTCGTCCGTGGCGCCCCTGAGGAGATCCTGCGACTGTCACCCTCCTTCCGGGGGCAGGGGCGGGAGGCTCTCACCTCATGGATCTTGGAGAAGGGACAGGCTGGTGAACGGACGATCGCGATTGCGAAGCGGGTGATGCCGGCCGGGACTGCCGGGGTCGTCCCTGCTGATATCCAGGACCTCGAGTTTCTCGGTGCCATCGCGTTCACCGACCCGATCAAGCCATCTACGTTCCATGCCGTCGAGATGGCACGGGAGCTAGGGGTTGCGATCAAGATCATCACCGGGGACAGTGCCGAGGTTGCCGGAGCCGTTGGGATGCAGATCGGCCTGATCAGGGATCCGGGCCTGGTGATCACCGGGGCAGCCCTGATGGCATTACCTCCGTACGAGAGGGAGCAGGCTATGCACGGTCATGCGGTCTTTGCCAGGGTCACCCCTGCGCAGAAGTACGAGATCATCCAGACCCTCCAGCGGACCCGGACGGTCGGGTTCCTGGGTGAGGGGATCAATGACGCCCCTGCACTCAAGCTTGCCGGTGTGTCGCTCGTGGTGGAGAGTGCGGCCGATATCGCCCGGGAAGCTGCCGATATCATCCTTTTACAGAAGAACCTCGAGGTGATCATCGAGGGGATCCGGAGCGGGAGGGCGGTCTTTGCCAACAGCGTCAAGTACCTGAAAGCCACCCTCTCCTCCAACTTCGGGAACTTCTATGCGATTGCCATCGTCTCGCTCTTCATACCCTTCCTGCCGATGCTGCCCCTCCAGATCCTGCTCGTCAACCTCCTCTCCGATTTCCCGATGATCTCGATCGCCACCGATACCGTCGACGAGGCAGAGCTCAGCCGGCCTGGGCACTATGACCTGAAGGAGATCGTGCTGATCGCAACCCTCCTCGGGGTGGTGAGCACGGTCGATGACTTCGCGTTCTTCGCCATCTTTGTGGGGGAGGGTGCCCCGGTGCTCCAGACCAGCTGGTTCATCGGGAGCATCCTGACCGAGCTCGTCTTCCTCTTCTGTATCAGGACCCGGCTCCCGTTCTACAAGGCGAGCCGTCCGTCCGGGTATGTCATAGGGCTGACCATAGCTGCTGCCGCACTGACCATTCTCATACCCTATACCTCATTCGGGCAGACGCTGTTCTCCTTTGTCCCGCCAACGCTCCCGGCACTGGGGATCATCCTCGGGCTGGTTGCCGCGTTCTTCATCTGCGCCGAACTGGTGAAGCTCGCCTATTACCGGTACACGGACTGACCTTCACATTTCCGTGGATCAGGTGGGGTTCGGGAGGATCCTTGTGTCAGAACGGAAGATTATTTTGAGTTCATCCTGACAGAGCTATTTCCTACTTCTTTTGGGATATGTTCCCGATACCACTGATATCGTCGTAAGCGGTGAGAAATTTGCACAGGGGGGCATGGGATGCCCGCAACTTAGGGATCTCGCCTGATTCCACTTTCCCAGCACCTGCTGCAGGATGCCCTGGAAGACGATGGCATCATTCTCTATGACTGGCACACTTTACCATCTTGTGTGGATGGATGGATATGTAGTTAGGGATAGGGTTCCCCACCCCTTATCAGACCAGGTCTTCCCATGTTTTTATACGGGAACAACGGGCGGAAGATTTGAACGTAGGAGTTTTAATGATTGCACATAACGGTACTACGTTTCTTGTTACCTTCCCTGATTGAACAATACCTATCAACAGGGGAGAAAAGATCCAAACACCTGATTTCATTCCGGAGCAGGTATTGTCATGCTGGTTTTCATTGAAATTTACGTACTGTTCCTTTCCGATAGGGGAACAACGTTTTCGGATTCTCGAACATCGAGGTATTAGTAAAAACCTGGAATAATTATTAGGGGGTTGTTATATTTTGTCATAATTAGGTTTCAAATATTATGAATGATATTAAAAAATTATAATGAAATAATTTAATATATGCTACGATTAAAAACAAAAGTATGAATTTTACACGACCCCTTGCTCTCGTGTTGTGTTGTATCGTCATTGCAGGGCTTCTTTCAGCAGGCTGCATCACACCGAATGACGGGAAGACGCCTGCGGGAGAGAAGACCCTGACTATCGTTGACATGATGAACCGGACGGTCACAGCCCCCGCCGATCCCGACCGTATTATTGGAATTGGCGCAGGGGCACTCCGGATGATTGTCTATCTCCAGGAACAGGACAAGGTTGTCGGGGTTGACATCCGGGAACAGGATGCCAATGGAACGGTGTCCGGCATGCCCTCGGGAATTGACCGCCCGTACAATATTGCCCATCCTGACCTGGCCAGCCGCCCCTTTGTCGGGGGAATAAGCGGGGATCCTGAACTGATTGCACTCCAGAAGCCTGACGTGGTGTTCGTGACCTTCGTGACCGGGAAGGATGCCGATGCACTGCAGGAGAAGAGCAGGGTGCCGGTCATCTCGCTCATATCAGGAGACCTCGGGAAGAACCGGCTGGTGTTCTACTCGTCCCTGCGAACCATGGCCACGGTCCTTGGCAAAGAGCAGCGTGCCGAGGATGTCATCAGCTATATCAATGCCACCCTGGCCGATCTCCAGGAGCGAACAGGCGGTATCCCTGCCGGGGAGAAGGTCTCGGTCTACGTTGGCGGGATTGCCTACAACGGTGCCCACGGGCTCCTCTCTACGGATCCTGCGTACGCCCCCCTCGCCATGGTGAACGGGAACAACGTCGCAGCCGGGGCCGGGACCGGAGGCCAGATCATGATCGACAAGGAGAAACTCCTCTCATGGAACCCCGATGTCATCTTCATCGACGAGGCCAGTTATTCCCTCGTGGTTGAGGACCTGAAAGACCCCGTGTACCAGTCCCTGGATGCCGTCAGGGAGGGGAGGGTCTATGGCGTCATGCCCTACAACTGGTACGCCAACAACTACGATACGGTGCTTGCCGATGCCTACTTTATCGGGAAGATCCTGTACCCCGCCCAATTTACGGAGGTTGATCCGGAACAGAAGGCTGACGAGATCTATAGCATGCTTGACGGGGAGCCGGTATATGCGGAGATGAAGCGGATCTTTGGGGGTTTTGTGCCCTTCAGCCAGATCTCGTGAGGGATGGTCGATGGACCGTTCCTCTTCCAATCCCTTCTCGCTCGAAGAGACTCCTACATCAGGATCCGAGGCGCCACTTCACTTCCTTGAAAAGGCGCTTGGGGGACTTCGTTGTTTCCAGGCCTTTGTCACAGCCTATGAGGGGGGGATCTTAGAGGCCTGCAGGGAACCTGCATCCCTGGCGGACATATGCGGAAAAACAGGGGCTCATGTGGGAATAGCCGGACCGCTCTGCGAGGGGCTGGTGCGTACCGGGTTTCTCTCCCGTGACGGATCAGGCAATTACCAGGTCACGGTGGTCACCCGTGATTTCTTCCTCACCGATTCCCGGTTCAGCCAGAAGGCCGCGATCGCCCAGATGAAGGAATTTGCCTCGCTCTTTTACTGCCTCCCGGATATCCTGCAAAAAGGCCCCGTTGTGTATCCCAGGGGGGAGCAGTTCAGGGAGCGGGTCATCCCGGCCATGGCAGAACAGAGCCGGTGCGGACTGGTGCAGCGGGTGGCTGGGATCGTCTCTTCCCTCCCCGAGTTCCATTCTGCCCGGCGGTTGCTCGATCTTGGAGGAGGTCATGGACTCTACGCCATCGCACTTACCCGGAAAAATCCTGATCTCTCGGCCGTGGTCTTTGATCTGCCCGAGGTGATCCCGGTAACCCGGGAGATGATCAGGCAGTACGGGGCACAGGAGCGTATCACGACTCAAGAAGGTGACTTCTTCCACGATTCCCTTGGCACGGGATATGATATCCTCTTCTCCTCGTCAAATCCTTCCGGAAAGATGCCGGCCCTGATCCCGAAGATATCCGATGCTCTCAATCCGGGCGGGCTCTATCTCAACAAGCAGGTGATCGACAGCCCGGAAGAGGATCCCTTCGCCGACCTTGAATGGAATCTCTGGGCGCTGGAGGGGATGAAAAAGACGGAAAAGCGGTTCCGGTTTGAAGGCAGCGTCCGCTTGGAAGAGTACAACCGCATGCTCGGGGAATCAGGATTCATGGTCCGGAACATCGTTCCGGTTGACGGCCGGTCAGTCATGACCATCGCACAGAAGACAGGCGTTCGGGGAGCAGGGCGCGATGCATCTTGATGTGAACACCCTGCACGAGCCAGAAGAATACCTGCGGTATATCCGCCGCAAGGGACTGTTCCTCATCGGGGCTGGGCTTGTTCTTGTGCTGCTCTTCCTGGTCGCACTGGCGATTGGGAGCTCGTTTATCCCGCTACCAGAGGTGATCGCGGCCTTCCTCTCACCTTCGGGAGAGCATATTTCGACCATTGTCCTGAACATCCGCCTGCCCCGGGTGCTCTCCGCGGTGATAGCCGGGGCCGGGCTAGCTGCAGCCGGGGTGGTCATGCAGTCCGTGCTCAGGAACCCGCTGAGCTCCCCCTACACGCTGGGGGTCTCCCATGCAGCAGCATTCGGAGCGGCGTTTGCGATCACCGTTCTCGGGGCCGGTTCGATCTCCCACCTCATCTCGGATTCCATGGTCGTGCGGAATCCCTGCCTGGTCACCATCTGTGCCTTCTTCGGGGCGATGCTTGCCACCGCGGGCCTCCTCCTCGTTGCGAAATACCGGAGTTCCCGGCCGGAGGTGATGATCCTGGTCGGGGTGGCGTTCGCAGCCCTCTTCACGGCGGTGACCACGTTCCTCCAGTATTTCTCATCGGCTGACCAGATCGCGGCGATCGTCTTCTGGACGTTTGGGGATGTCGGCCGGTCAACCTGGAGCGATCTCCTGCTCATGATGGCGATCGTCCTCCCATCCCTCGGGTATTTCTTCTTCACCCGGTGGGATTACAATGCCATTGATGCAGGGGACGAGACTGCCCATACGCTTGGGGTCAACGTGGAGCGGGTCCGGACACTTGCGATGCTCCTCTCCTCGCTGATCACCGCTGTCGTGGTATCGTTCCTCGGCATCATCGGGTTCATCGGTCTCGTGAGCCCGCACATGATGCGCCGGGTGGTAGGGTGTGACCAGCGGTATCTCCTCCCTGCATCCTGTATCGCGGGGGCGATCCTCCTTCTCGGTGCCGACATGGTCGCCCGCCTGATCATCGCCCCGGCGGTCCTCCCGGTCGGCGTCCTGACGGCGTTTCTCGGCGCCCCGCTCTTTCTCTACCTGCTTATCGGGAGGAACGTGGCATGATCCTGACGGTAGCCGGGCTCAGCTTCCGGTACAATGGCCTGAAGATACTCGAGGAGGTGGAATTCCGGGTCAACCGCCACGAGATCCTTGCGATCCTCGGCCCGAACGGCGTCGGAAAGACCACTCTGCTACGGTGTATCAACACGCTGCTTCGTCCCCAGGCAGGGAGGATCCTGCTCGATGATCAGGATCTTCTCTCGCTTGGGAGGGACGAGGTGGCACGGTTGCTTGCCTACGTACCGCAGCGGGGTGAGACCGGGCCGATCCTGGCATTTGATGCCATCCTGCTCGGACGACGCCCGCACATCGGCTGGGATGTCCGGAGGGAGGATATCCAGAAGGTCCAGGCCATCATCGACCAGCTGCACATCGGACACCTGGCATTGCGGCCGATCAATTCCATGAGCGGGGGCGAGCTCCAGAAAGTCCTGATCGCACGGGCCCTCGTGCAGGAGCCAGGCCTCCTCCTGCTTGACGAACCGACGAGCAGCCTCGACCTGAAGAACCAGGTAGAGATCCTTGCCTTCCTCCGCATGATCGTCCGGGCCCATTCGCTCACGGCAATCCTGACCATGCACGATATCAACCAGGCCATCCGGTTCGCCGACCGGTTCCTCTTTCTCAAGGAGGGGATGGTCTATGCTGCCGGGACACGGGAGATCATCACCCCCGAGCTGATCCGGGAGGTGTACGGTCTTCCCGTCACCATAGCCGAGGTCAACGGAATGCCGGTGGTCGTGCCGGGGCTCGAATATCTCCACCCGCCGGAGACCTCGCTGCCAGCAGAGTGAGAGGGGGGGAATTTTTGCCGGATTTCTCTTTTGTGCAATGCCATGGGTATTTCTCTCTGAAGAGAACACCCCTATGGTACCAGAAAGCATTGGGCGGAGGGAGTGTCGTGGGAGACGCGATAAAACTAGGAATCATCATATGTGACCGGTACCGGACCTGTGCCGGGGGCAAGTGCCTGCGGGCGCTCCGCAACCGCGAGGGAGCGTTTGCCCGGTACCAGGGAAAAGAGGTCGAGCTGGTAGGATTTGCCACCTGCAACGGGTGCCCGGGAGGAAACATCGAGTATGTACCCCAGGAGATGAAGAGGAACGGGGCCGAGGTCGTCCATCTTGCCACCGGCATGATTGTCGGGTACCCGCCCTGCCCGCGGATCTCGTATTTCGTGAAGTTTCTCCGTGAAAAGTATGGTCTTGAGGTCGTTGTCGGGACACATCCCATCCCGCAGAATTATTATGTGACCCATACGAAGCTCGGGACATGGGAGGGAGCGGCATGGAAGGAGCTGATTGCGCCCACCCTGACTGATGAGGCAATACGGTGTGCCTATGACTGAAGGTCAGATGGCTTGTAGGGAGATTGGAACATGATAACCGCATGGCCTATCACCCCAGGGAGATCCTGCACCCTGAAGTTCTGATACTATGACGCCGACAGAAGAGAGTGCAGACCACGACGATGATGATGTGAAAGCATTCGGCTGGCATGGCCCTGCCGTGGTAATTTCCCTCTCTCATTCCGGGCCAGGTTATCCTTGATATCCGGATTGTCACCGGACTGAGCTCTGCACTGTTTTACAAGGCCGGACTCAAGGTGAAGGGTATGGATGTCTCTGATACCCTGCTTGAGGCCTGCCGGAAGAAAGGATGGGCAGTCCAGCTTGTCCGCCATGACCTGACTGTTATACAACAACGAGCCAGGGGATCCGCCTGGTAGAGGCCTAATCCTCCCCATAAGTCTGGCGGTGTCGGATGAAGATGTCGGGTATGGAGGAGGGAACGTTTCCGCCTGGAACCTCCCTGTATCTCTTCTGTCCGGGAAGGAGGACTGAGATCGATACCCTCTTTCTGCCAGCCCAGCCTGGGTCTTGTCGATGACGTTCGTTACCCGGGGGAGGGGGATTTTTCTCGCCCCGACACCCTGTCCCGGAAACCGGGGAAATCGGAGTGACCGAGGACGTGCTTGCGTCAGTTGCCAAGGAACCAGAGAAGTTCTGGCTCATCGAGACGGTGGTCGGATGAGTGAAGCTACCGATATGGAGATCGTGGAGGCTATCAAATCCCTCCACGAACCCCTGACGGCCCCGGATAAGAGGGCCAGTTCCATGAATCCCAGGAACTGGTTTAGTTCAGGCACGAGCAACCCCCGCCAGCCGAGTTCCTCCCCGGCAGCCGCGAAGCAATTGAACAGGAGAAGGAACAGGATGGTTGGTACCATGGTAGCCGAGCCGGTCAATCGACCACCTGTGCTCCCCCGGGAGTGCAAGTATTCCCTGAAGATAATTGTCGTGTCCCCGCTCGGCCATGGTACGAGGATATCATCCTCGTTCCGTAAAAAATCGAGGGTTTGCGTCCATCCTGTTCTGCCAGGGTAATAATGGGATTAACGAGATCGAAAGTGACCTCCTCCCAGTTCATCGCGAACCTGTTTCGCATGATTTTTATGGAAAACAGGGTGATGTTCTCCCATGGTGGTGAAGCCCCCCATCAGGATGAAGCATATCGCCCCCTGTGGGATGAACTGTGCCATCTGCACGGCTCATCTCCGGGAGAAGAAGCGGTGCGAGGGGTGTCATTCACCGGAACGGATCGAGCGGAGGCAGTGTGCCATCTTCTCCTGCGAGCACGTACGGGGGAGATGCGGCCCTCCCTGTGCCGAGTATCCCTGTAAACGGATACGGCTGATGGACAAGCGGTACCGGACACGGTATCACATGAGCATCATCGGGAACCTAGAGGAGATCAGGGACCAAGGAATCAGGAAGTTTGTCACCAATGAGCGAGAGCGCTGGACATGCAGGACCTGTGGCGGAGTGATGGACGTCCATCATGGCCGGTGTGCATCCTGCGGGAAGGAACGGGAAGCATCGGGCTGCGATAAGGAGGAGTGAGCCATTCATTCTTTTCAGGGAATTCATCATATCATTGTGGTACATTGAGAAAGGGGAGGGAGTACTATCAGCCCGAAAATGAAGCCTGTACTGATGACATCCTTCCTGCAAATGGGGTTATTTTTACGTTCACCGAAGGTCTTTTGGATGCCAGCACCGGTATGGAATCCACAATAGCCCTTCCGTTGGAGCCGCTTCTGCCGGGAGATGCTCACATTTTTGAAAACAGGGAGAAGGTTATTAAAATATGTTGTGGTAGGTACCTATGTTCGATACATCGGACAAGTTAACGAGTTGATGGAACATGATGCACCGACACGGACCTGGCATGATGCACTGGCGGGGCATGCTCATGCATGAAATAATGGAGAAGATCCCTGACGATCAGAAGAAAGTGATCCTGAAACGTATCATCGATGGCAAAATCCTCTTGAGGGAGAACCGGATCAAGCAGATGCAGTTCAAGATAGAGACCATGAAAATGATCAGGAAAATGATCGACGAGTGCTGATTTGAAGAGCGCTTACTCACATCCCTCTTTTTTCTCCTTGCAGGAACAACAGGTTTATTTACCTCCACCCTCTCCACTGGGAAGGCGAATCCCTGTCAGGTGCGGAAATCCCCGTGTTTGAGACCATATCCCTGTTCTCCCCGTCCCCTCCTCTCAGATACCCTCATTCTCCAGGTCATCCTCCCCCTCAAGGTCGTCAATGATAGGATGGAACATATCCTGCCCCTCCTCGCTTTGGAGAAAGGAAAGCAGTAACGCCCGGATCTCCTGATCTTCCTCATCGATGATCATCTCATCAGTATCGTCCATCTCGCTCTGCAGAGGGAGGAATGCACCGGTCTGATACGCAAGAAAAATCCGTTCTTCCGGTGACAGGGACGGTTCTTTGAGAACCCATCTCAGGATCGATATCGTCTCTTCCTGAGGATCTCTGTCGTCAGCCATCATGCACTGGAAGGGATCGAACGCTCCCGCATCTCCGCCAGTTATGCGTTCATAAAGGTGTCCGAGCAGTTCCTCCTGCCGGGTGCCGGAAATCCCTATCGCCTCGCCAATTTCGCGGTATTGTATCTCCATCATGGGTGATCATCTCACGACAATCCCTTAACCATTCCGTTTCCCCCCGATGAAAACAGCCTGAGGGAAGGTTTGGGATCGTTATACTTCCCCGCTGTACAGTCCCCCCGGTTTTTTGGATGATTCCGGATAACGACCATTGTCATGATGAGGGATGAGAGAGAGGGTTATACTGGTACGGGGAGCTGAGAATGATACCGTTTCATGAAGCCATGGATGAATACCGGAGCCAGATGGAACACGGGGTGATCAGGCAGGCATACCGGGGGCTGATGGAATACATCAGGGACCTGCGGGTGCATTTCGAAACCACCGTTCCTGGCTCCTTCGTCTCCGGAAGTATCTATCCCGGATACATGGATATGACCTACTTCTCTTTCACCCCGGAGTCTTTGCACCGTCAGAAATTGAAGATAGCCATCGTGTTTCTCCATAAGACGGGCCGGTTCGAAGTCTGGCTGGCAGGGATGAACAAACGAATCCAGGCGGAATACTGGAACCGGTTGAAGGAGAGCAACTGGAGCGCATACCCTCTCGCCGCTTCCCTGCAGGGGGTCGATGCAATCACCACTCACGTTCTTTCAGAGAATCCGGACTTTCGTGATCTGCCTCTCCTGACGCAGCATATCGAGCAGGGAGTCATGCAATTTACTGCCGATATTGAAGAATTCCTCTCAATAGAACAAGATTGAGAAGTGAATCCCCTCTCATTGAGCAGCACCCGAGTAGTTCGCTCTTCCTCGCATCGTTATCGACGGGGACTCCAATACCTTGATGTGGGATCCCTGGAGAGAACTATCTATGATCAGGGCGCTCCTGGTGGATCGTTCCGGCAGCGGGGATCTCTTCCGCTGGTCTGAGGGCGGCAGGGACCTTGCCGTCTCCCTGCTGTCTGATCCTGCCGGACTCCCTGATGCCCTGGCCGGACAGGAATACGATATCATCCTTCTCTCTCTGCATTCTGGTGATTCTGCCGCAATAGAGACCCTCCGGCAGATCCGTATCCAGGATCCCAGGATCCCCTGTATCGTCATCTCTGATGTGCTCGACAGCGACCTCGGGTTTGCCGCACTCACAGCAGGGGCAGATACCTACCATTGGGACATCATGAAAGAGACGTTCCAGAAGGTCCTGGTGCCGGTCATCAGGAACCTGGTGCAGCATCGAAGAGACGAGGACCAGGTACTCCAGGACAATCTCTTCATGCGTACGATCCATGATGCCTCACCGGTTGCCGCATGCGTCATTCAAGATCACAAGATCCTCTGGGTGAACGCGATCGTCCCGAGAAAACTCGGGTATACCCAGGAAGAGCTGATTGGGTCTGACCTGGTCCGCCTGTTCCCCAACCAGGCAGAGCATCGCCGAGTCGACTCCGGGCTCCTTCAGACTTCGAATAAAGAGGGATGGGGCGTCGCCGAGGGTCTGTTGAAGCGGAAAGACGGCACGCTCATCCACTGCCACCTCCTCTCCCGGCCGATTGATCCGGCTGATCCCAGCCAAGGCCAGATCATCATCGGCCAGGATATCACGGATTATGTCCGAATACGCGATCTCCTCCGGAAAAGCGAGGTCAGGTACCAGGATCTGCTTGACAGCTCAAACAGCATTGTGCTCCGCGTCAGTCCGGAGGGGAGCATCCGGTTCATCAACAATTCCGGAGCAGCCTTTTTTGGCTATGCTCCTGAAGAACTCATGGGAAAGAATCTCATCGATACCATTGTTCCAAGGAGATCAATTACCGGCCGTGACCTCGAAGGGATGATCCGGGATGTCATGCATGCCCCTGAAGACTACGAGGTCAACGTGAACGAGAACATGAAACAGAACGGTGAACGGGTCTGGGTGGCATGGACCAACCGTGCAATCCGTGACGATCGGGGGAAGCTCACCGAGATGGTCTCCATCGGCCATGATATCACCGACCGGAAGATCAACCAGGATGACCGTGGAAAGGGATCGACGCCCTGGATCAGTGCGTTCCTTGAAGGGACGGATATCCGCGAAGAGGTATTTGAGGAGGTGTACACGCTCTCGCTTGAACTATCCCGGGAGGGGAGGGAAGGCAAGCAGATCGGGACGACGTTTTTAATCGGGAGCGCTCCCGAGGTGCTGGCACGGTCCACCCAGCTGATCCTCAATCCTTTCGAGGGGCACCCGTTGTCGGTACGGAATGTGGCCACGAGCGAGATCCGGGAGACCGTCAAGGAGCTCTCCCAGATTGACGGGGCGTTCGTCATCTCCGGTGACGGGATCATCGAGGCTGCCGGGCGGTACATCACGATCGATACCAGCCAGGCCTCGATCCCGAAGGGGCTCGGCACCCGTCATGCATCGGTGGCAGGCCTCACGCTGGAGACCCCGGCAGTGGGGATCGTCCTCTCCCAGAGCGGGGGGAAGGTCTCGCTCTTCAAGGATGGGCGGATCTTCCGGGTGATCGCGGTAAAAGATTAAAAAGGGGGGGTTCAAAATGCCCTCAGCGGGCAGGGACTAGTGGCGGTGTCCCACCTGGGATTCATGGCCCCCGTGCCCTTTCACATTCAGGTAAAGGTGGTGGGCATAGACGACGAAATTGAGGTAGGCCTGGACATATGCCCGGCCGGCTTTAACGTTGTTCGGATTGTACTTCCTGGTCTGTATTGCCTTATCGAAGCGGTGACGCAGATCGTCCTCGATCGTGTGACAGATGAATTGTATCACCTCCGTCGGATCCTCGGTCTCGATCGCTTGTTCAGCCTTCGGGACGACCGGCCCTTCATCCAGCCCGGCAGGTTTGATGCCGGTGTAGGGTGCCCCTTCTCCTGCCCGGTGGAGCCGGATTGCGGTCTCGAAGAACCAGTCGTCGGCAAGCGTCTGTGCGTCTCCACCGGCGTCCCGGACACGTCTGGTCCTTTCAAACGCAGCCTTCAGCTCGGGTTCTGACTCGGTCGGGATCCAGATCAAGGCAAGGTTGATGTTTCCAGTCTCAAGGGCTTTCCTGCATGCTTTGACGACCGGACTATCGCGGGTATCACAGTGGGGTGGCATCAGATCACCTCATTCCAACGATACCTGCATCAGAAGGGCAGATGATAAAGGTTGGTGCAGAAGGGGTCCAGGAGAAAGGAACTGCTCTCCACCATTGCGGTGATTTTTGGCCTTTACGGGCCTTATAATTTGGCAGAAAACCAAGCCTTATCCTTCTCACCGATCTATCCTCTTTTATGACATCCCGGCTGAGCCTCACGGTCCTTGCCGACAACAACACCATTATCGACCGGTATTTTAGTGCCGAGCCAGGCCTCTCGTTCCTGATCCAGACAAAAGGAAAGAAGATCCTGTTTGACACCGGGTACTCAGAGGTGTTCCTCTCCAATGCGATGAAAATGGGGATCAATCTCCGGGACCTGGATTGCGTGGTACTGTCGCATGGCCATCTCGATCATACGTGGGGGCTCGTCCCGCTGGTCCGGCTCCTTACCGAAGCGACTATCGAGGACATCCCCCACTCGGTGCCGGAGCTGGTTGCCCACCCGCTCTGCTTCTGCCCAAAGGAGAAGCTGCCCCTGCGAAACATCGGTTCAATCCTTGACGAAGCCGAAGCCCGTCGGCAGTTCAGGGCGAACCTCTCGGCAAAACCAGCCTGGATCACCGATGACCTGGTCTTTTTGGGGGAGATCCCGCGAAGGTTCCCGTTCGAGCAGGTGGATCCCGGGAAGCGGAAGATCCTCCTTCCGGATGGCAGGACCGAACCCGATAGGCTGATGGATGATTCTGCCCTTGCCTATCGGTCCGGAAAGGGGCTTGTCATCATCACGGGATGCTCACATGCCGGGATCTGCAATATCACCGAGTATGCCCGTGAGGTCTGTGATGAGCGGACGGTCGTGAGCATCATCGGCGGGCTCCACCTGATCCATCCCCCTGCAGCGCACCTGGAGGGAACAGGGGAATATCTCCGGGACCTCAACCTCGCGTCCCTCCATGCCTGTCACTGCACCTCGTTTGCATCCCGACTGGCTCTTGCTGGATATTGCCCGATGCAGGACACGGGGGTCGGACTGAGGCTGGAGTGGTGAGCATACAGGGAGAGAAAACAGGTCTCAATATCTGAATTCAGCGGAAATGCCGTTTATAACTCGCCAAGGAACCCATACCCCAATCTGGAAGGACACGATTCATTGAACCGGTTGGTTTGAAAGATTAATATAGGGGAGCTATGCGAGCAGATACCGTGTATCTATGACGCGGCTACTATATATGAAAACTCCAATACTGCTCTTCCTTATTGCACTCCTGGTGACGTCTGCATCAGGAAGTGTTCTGAGTGTCGGGAACGGACAGGTAAATGCCACGAGCGAACTGGCATCGATGAATATCACTCTCGATTCTGCACCAGATGGACTCATGGATTACAATCTCTCTGTTACGATTGATGACCCTTCGATTGCAACTATCAAAAATGTAGAGTTTCCACCGTGGGCAATTACTACGGAGACTTCACTGCTTCCGTCTTCCTTCTGCTGGCTGAATGCGACTACTGGTCCCGGGACGAATATCACCACCGAGACTACTCTTGTGACCATCACCCTCGAGGGACTCAGTGGGGGAACGACACCCGTCTCACTCGCTGTGTATTCCATGAGGGATGATTATAGCAACGAAATAAATCCATCCATCATCAATGGCACCTTCACCGTAAATGCACCGGTTCTTCCGGACGCTGACTTCTCGGCCAACACGACAACCGGTGTAGCCCCGCTGACCGTGGCATTCACCGATGAGTCGAGCGGGACTGCTCCTCTGACGTATGCCTGGGATTTCGAAGACAACGGGACCGTTGATGCGATTACTCAGAATGCGACGCATACCTACCTCGCGGCTGGGAACTACACGGTCAACCTGACCGTGACCGGACCTGGCGGGATCGACAGCGAGGTCAGGACGGACTAAATCACGGTCACCGAACCCCCGGCAGCCCCAGTTGCCGCCTTCTCGGCCAACACGACTTCGGGAATCGCTCCCCTGACCGTTGCATTCACCGATGCATCGACCGGCGCCGGTACCAAAACATACGAATGGGATTTCACGAATGACGGGACGGTTGATGCAACCACACCGGATGCAGTCTATACCTACTCCTCAGCCGGCACCTATACGGTCAACCTGACCGTCACCAATGCAGGTGGCAGTGATTCGGAGGTCAAGACGGACTACATCACGGTGACTACCGCGCCTGTCTCCCCAACCGCGGCATTTTCAGCCAACACGACCTCGGGGACTGCTCCACTGACCGTGGCATTTACCGATGCATCGACAGGGACTGCCCCCTTGACATATGCCTGGGACTTCACCAATGATGGCAGCGTTGATGCGACCACCCAGAATGCGACGCATACCTACCTCACCGCTGGAAACTACACGGTCAACCTGACCGTTACCGGTCCGGGAGGAACGGACAGCGAGGTCAAGAGCAGTTACATAACCGTGACCAGTGTGACCCCAAAGATCTCTGCGCAGTTTACTGCATCTCCTGTTTCGGGACGTTCCCCGCTCGCGGTCCGGTTCACTGACCAGTCCATTGGAACGATCACGTCATACGAGTGGGATTTCAACAACGATGGCATGGTAGACAGCAGAATGATGAATCCCCTTAAATTCTTCACCTCTGCAGGGGAGTACACTGTACAGCTGACCGTCCGGGGTCCTGATGGCACTGACCAGGAGGTAAAGAACCAGTATATTGATGTAACAGCCAAACCGCTGAGGCCGATCGCCTTCTTTTCAGCAAACACCCTTTCCGGGGCGGCTCCCCTGAACGTCACGTTCACTGATAAGAGCTACAATAATCCTGATTCCTATCTCTGGAAATTCGGTGACGGAACCACATCGACCCTGAAGAATCCATCCCATACCTACCCTGTTCCCGGATACTACAAGGTCGGTCTTACTGCATCCAATGCGGCCGGAAGCAGCAGTATGGCAATGAACATCTACGTCTCTAGAAGTTGAAGAAATCCAATAGACCCTCAGAGAGGATCCGGATTATTCTCCGGATTTTGACCCCTCTTTTTTAAGCAGAAACCACGATAGCAAAGCCTTGGATTCCTGCGCCGAAGAGTGATTAACCCTTTGTTATTATTTGGGTGATTGTTCCTGCAAGCTGGAGCCATGATGCTCTGGCCTACTTTCAAGTTTGTTTAAGAAAGAATTTGTGGATGCTAAAAAGGAATGAAGTTAGGCTACGAATTCAACAATATCGATATGCTCAACGTGTTTCCTGACAAGCTGAACGGACTAAATATTGGTGATAAGGTAGGGGCTTTTATCGGGATTATCGTAGGTACAAAGGTTGGCACAATGGTGCTTGATCCTGCAAACATCTGGGCGTTTACACTAGCGGTCATTCCTTTCGGGATATTCACCGCGGTCGAATAATCCTGGTATCCGGATTTGGTCACCTTGATCTGGTGCTGCCCGCTGGAAATTCCGGGGATGGTTGCGGGTGTAACGCCTTTGTATACGCCATCAACGTAGACCATGGCTCCCGTTGGAGTGGAGGTCACAGAAAGGGCACCGGTCGTCCCGGAAGGTGCCTGGGTCGGTGCTGTGGTTGGGGTTGTTGTTGGAATAGTGGTGGGAACCGTGGTGCTCGACCCAACTTTCAGAATTACTGGGACGCTTGCCGTTTTACCTGCCGGGATATTCACCGCGGTCGAATAATCCTGGTATCCGGATTTGGTCACTTTGAGCTGGTGCTGGCCACTGGAGATCCCGGGGATGGTCGCGGGTGTAACGCCTTTGTATACGCCATCAACGTAGACCATGGCTCCCGTTGGAGTGGAGGTCACAGAAAGGGCACCGGTCGTCCCGGAAGGTGCCTGGGTCGGTGCTGTGGTTGGGGTTGTTGTTG
>ERZ1026814.44-NODE-44-length-114469-cov-14.354332_pt1 | contig 114469 bp, 96 predicted proteins | sample MGYA00520871_ERZ1026814 | MGnify/ENA primary metagenome ERZ1026814 (study PRJEB33270, sample SAMEA104284478) | anaerobic digester metagenome | biome: Anaerobic digester microbiome; feature: mesophilic sludge digester; material: Anaerobic digester biomass | place... | reverse complement strand
AATACTTTCTTTTGTTTTCGGACTTCCTGCATATCTTTACGTTTCTTATATTTTTTTCTTTTCGGCAAAATCAGACCAGCATCTTTGATTACTCTATGGATAGAGACATGCGAGAAGTTGAGTTCCAGGACTTCTTTGATTCTTCTCGCACCCCAACCTGGGTGATCTTCGCGACATTTAATAATCTGCAGTTCTGTTTCTTTATCAATCTTGATTAGACAGTGTGTTTTTTTACGAGAAAGATCGTTCAAACCATCCTCCTTATATTGTTGGTATCGCTTTACCCATTTACGCACTGTTTTAACCGTTGTCTGATAATGGCGAGCGCAGGGTTTAATTCCATATTTTAGCGCATCCTGAACCATCTGCAGACGATAAGTCTTGACATCCTGACTACCAATAATTTTTTTGTTTTCCATATATGTATTCATAACGGTTGCATATCCCGATATACTGTCGAGATGGCAACCATTTTTTTTAATATAGGTATTCATAACGGTTGCATTCCCTCTACCTGTCTCAATAACACCCATTTATATATTTTTTTATTTTTTCTTTTACCAGTTTTTGCTTAGTGCAATTTATAATCTCTGGTAGGGGGGTACTTATACCCTTTACTAGCCATTTCGTTGTGTAGACGGAGGACGCTGTTCCTCCGCTTTATTTTTGGGAAAACACTATTCTCATTGTTTAACCTTCTGCCAAGCTATTGCATTACCAAAATGTTTATTGGAAAAGAACTGCCGGATTGGATATGGAAAGCGAGGACTCCGTATCTCCGTTATTTTGATTCTTTAGTGAAAGGTTAGGTTTAACGATAATGCTGAGTTGGATGTAAGCGGAAATAATTCGGTTTATCCGTTATTTTGCTCCCTTACCGCAAAAATTAGTCATAAGGGAAATATGGAATTGGAGTTATAGTGTGCGGAAGATTTCACTTTCTCAACCTCATATTAGTTGTAAGGTGAAGTCGTCAATCAATAGTTAATCATACATTAATCAAGCGTTAATTATTAACGCTTGATTAACACTTGATTAAGGACAGATTAACGATTTTGGCTAATGGCTAATAGGAAAATTAGTATATATTATACTGATTTTTACAAAGGTAGCAATTGCCTGAAGTATAAATTCCATACGCAATCTTTAGTTTCCAGAGTAAAGAAAACCCTTTCCACCCTCTATTTTCCTGTTAGAAGATGAAATTAAATCAATACTACCCCAATGCAGTTAATATAGAGAAATATTAGTTTTTCAATTGACAATCCGACAGTAAGTTACAGAATAATTAAGTAAAAATGCTGTAGTTTCTGCTTGACAGAATTTTGCCCTTTGCAGGCAATGCACTCATATAAAGTGATTTTTCTGTTGGGGCATTAGCTCAGCTGGGAGAGCGCATGACTGGCAGTCATGAGGTCAGCGGTTCGATCCCGCTATGCTCCACCATTTTTTATTCCCCTTCATCAAAAAATGAATTGGTGAAGGGGATAAACTTTTTTGCAAGAGAAAAATAGAAGATAAGGAAAACAAATGAAAACCGATATTCAGGAATTGATTAATACTATTAAAACACAGGCAAATGAAGCCAGAAAAGCAATTTTAACAATGACAACTCTTGCCGGTTCGGGTCATCCTGGCGGTTCAATGTCCTCAATTGACCTTCTTTTGTGCGTGTATAATACAATAAAACATAATCCTGCTCAACCCCAAATGCCAGATAGAGATAGAGTTATAATCAGCAATGGACATATTTCTCCCGCTGTTTTCAGTGCTCTTGGACTTCTGGGCTATTTTGATCTGGACGAAGCAATCGCTCAATATCGGCTTACGGGAAGTATTTTTGAAGGTCATACGGAACGCAGAGTTCCGGGGGTGGAATGGAGTAGTGGGAATTTAGGTCAGGGTTTATCTGCCGGAACTGGCTTTGCACTTGCTTCCCGGATAAACAAAATTCCCTACAATGTTTATGTTTTTATGGGTGACGGAGAACAGCAAAAAGGTCAGATTAGCGAGGCAAGACGCTTTGCAGTAAAATATTGCCTAAATAATATTATCGCTATTATTGACTATAATCAATTGCAGATAAGCGGTTCCATCCATAATGTTATGCCTCAAAATATCCGAAAAAACTGGGAATCAGATGGCTGGAAAGTGATGGAAGTTGATGGTCACAATATTCCTCTTATTCTTACTGCCCTTGATAATGCACGTGCTTTTCAGCAACCGACAATGATTCTGGCACATACGGTAATGGGTAAAGGTGTGTCATTTATGGAAAATAATGCCCAATATCACGGTTCTGCTTTGTCCGAAGCTCAATTGGAAAACGCCTTGAAGGAATTGGGAACAGAGAATGAGCTGAAAAAATACCGTAAACTGCGCTCGGAATTTAAGCCGGAACATAACCCGCAAATCAGTTTTGCTTTTGAGCCCGATTTTACAATAGGCAAGCCCGTTCGGTATGAAACAGATAACGATTGCAGAAGCGCCTGGGGAAAAACAATTGCCGATTTAGCCAAAGTAAATGCTAATGCCAAAACGCCAATTGTGGTTTTGGATTGCGATTTGGCTACAAGCGTAAAGACGGAAGAATTTGCCCAGGTAAGTCCCCAAAACTTTTTCCAGTGCGGGATTATGGAACAGCATACTTGCGTGATGGGAGGAGCTCTTTCTCTTTGTGGAATTCAGACCTTCTGGAGTGATTTTGGTGTTTTCGGTATTGCAGAGGTCTATAATAATCAACGGCTTAACGATATCAATCAAACCAATCTGAAAACAGTTGTTACACATACAGGCATAGATGTAGGTGCAGACGGAAAGACCCATCAGTGTATTGACTATATTTCTTTAACCAGAAACCTCTTTGGCTTTAAACTTATCTTTCCTGCAGACGCCAATCAAACTGATAGAATTATCCGCTGGTTGATTAATAAACCAGGAAATTATCTGGTAACAATGGGACGCTCCAAACTACCCGTGCTGAAAAAATTAGACGGAACTTTGCAATATGATGTGGATTATAACTTTATTTACGGTAAAGCAGATATTCTTAGAGACGGAAATGACGGCAGTATGTGGGTTTGCGGAACTCCTATTGCCAAAGCGGTAAAGGCAGTTGATACCTTACGCGAAGAAGGTATTTTTCTTGAATTGCTTTATGTTTCCGCACCCTTGCATCTTGACCTGGCTCAAGTAAAGTTTTCTGCTGGAAAAGGTATAATTTTCAGTGTGGAAGATCATTCTGTAAATGGTGGCTTGGGAACCTCTATTGCTGATGCTCTTGCCGTCAATTTCCTGGGTGCAAAATTAGTTAAAATTGGGGTTTCACAATACCCGTTGTCCGGAGAAGCAAATGAACTCTACCATTGGGCTGGCTTGGATACTGCTTCACTTATTGCTACGGTAAAAAAATATCTGGCATAAAAATGAAGAATGAAACTTTCTAACATAGAGATAAAAAAAGAAAGAGGATTATTTTACAAAGAGGAAAAGAGCTAAAGAGAATTAATTGACAATTGGAAATGGAGAATTGAGAATGGAACTTAGGATTTATTAGCGGTATAATACCATTTTTGGAATGAAAAGACCTTTGTCATTCCTGTGAAAGCAGGAATCCAAAGTAGTTTGGACAAAATAACTGTATTTTCAAGATAGAAACATTGTAAGTCCGGGGGTCATTTGCGCTTTGATATCTTTGATGGCGCTTATGACTTATAACGACATAGAATTATCTCTCACAGATAACACAGATTTCACAGATTTATAATTTTTAATTTTTTTAATTCTCCATTCTTCATTTTTCTCTCACAGATTTCACGGATAACACAGATATATATTAGAAAGGATTTATATCTGGTGTCCTTTCAGCCATTCCTTAAATTCCCCCAATTCCTCCGGAACTCTATGTCTCAAAATATAATCATCTATCTTCTTCACTTCCCTTATCTGCTCATCACTTAATAAATTATTCTCGTATGCCTGTTGGATAAATGTATCCCTGCAATCTATGGCATCATCCACCTCAAATAATGAAGCATCGTATTCGCCTCTAATATGTTTCGGCAACATCCCATAAAAACCGATTGCATCAATATCTTCTATAATCGGGATAAGGTCTTGTTTGGCAATTATTTTATCTTTCATTCTCTTTATTTCTCCTTTTTTTATTCTTGTCCCTTCCTACATAATCAACACTTTAATCGTCTTTTCTCCCTTCAATTCTTTCTCTATCTGGCTTGCTTCTTTTTTATGATAAGTTAGAACCTTTTGTCAATTAAATCAATAATACCTGTAAACAGCTTCCTTTTTTGCTGTCAATATCTTCTTTCCAAACCAGCAAGCATAAGTTATGTAGAGTTAGAGATGCAATAACGGATTCCAATTCTCTGATCCGTTCATCTTTTTTTTTGAGTTGGCTTTTTTCGTCTTTCATTTCGATCCTCACAACTTTTTGAATTAAATCGTTTTTTCCGTACTTCCGCAGCCATCGATAGACCGTGTTAGTACCATTAATTTCATAAAGACGACGAGCTTCACTTATTGTCAACTTTCCTTTTTCGATATCCTGTACAACCTTCAGTTTGAAGGCATCGCTGTAGCGGACTTGCATCCTTTCATTAGAATTTTTGTTCATTTTTTTCTCCTTAATTTTAGTCCGCTATTTTAAGGACACCTCAACACCTCATACATTTTACATTCTACATTTTACATTCTTCATTAAACTTTGCTCTCTTTTCTCTTTGTGAAATAAGAAGTTACAGTCGGATTGTCTCAATCGTTCCCTGGTTAAGTTTCAGAGCTGGCTCTCCGTGAATCATCTTTATGATTCCCAGTTCCTTACCACATTTTGGACACTTGGGTCGAGAAAAAGTTTCAGCACCTTTCAGTCCTACAAAATCCTCAGTTAATCTACTTATTATGCATTTGATCAGGCGTCCCTTTCCTGCTTTGTAATAACGAAAAAGGGTGTATCCACAGCGGCATTTAACATCAATTATTTTGCCTGTTTTCATTTAGCGAAAGCCGTTACGGTAAATTTTTTGCTGATAGAGCATTGTTTTTTCCAGGGTTAAAACAGCAGGCAGAATTTCATATACAGAAGGGCTTTCCAGCAATTTTTCCAGTTGTAGTTCGTTACCGATTAGGTTTATGGAAACGATAATCTCTTTCAGATCATAGTTTTTTACTTTAGGAGGAGTGCCTTTTGTGTAAGTAAATATCTTACTTAGCTTAAAGAATTTGATTTTATCTCTTATATGCAAATATAAGGAGTCAGGGAAAAAAGTGCTGAGCAATTCAGTTCTTGGCGGAGTAATTTTTGTTTTTATGAGCTCAACGGCAGTTACAGTAAAATCAGGAATTTTGGTTTTGTTAAATTCCTGCAAAATTAGTTCCGCTGGATAGGGTTGATAAAAAGAGAGATCAAAATATTCTGCCAAACCCTCAATTCCAACTGCTAAAGGCGGACATAAAGAAACCTTGGGATGGGGATTAAACCCTTGTGTAAAGACAGTTTTCAGTTCTAAAACGGATATTCTGCGGAAAAGCATACGCATCCAATCCAAATGAGAAATAAAGCGTAAAAGTCCCGTTTTTTGATAATAAACCCGATATTTATATTGAGATGCTTGATAAAGCGGGATTTTCTTATTCTGCTGCAAGTTATCTGTTTCTAACAAACTACCTTTTGCTGTTTTAGTTTGAACTTCCTCATTGCAAATTCCGCAGGAAGAACAAAGCTCTCTGCAATCGGGTGTTTGAATTCCCGCTTTTGCTTTTTCCCATTCGGAAAGCAGAAAATTCTTATCTATACCCAGGGAAATAAAATCCCAGGGCAATTTGTCTTGCGGATTGCGTGAACCCAAATAAATATTTAAGTTAATGTTACATTCAGCTATTGCCTCCTGCCACCAGGAAAAATTAAAACATTCATTCCAACCATCAAAACGGGCACCCTTGTTAAAAGCGACTTCAATAACTTCCGCTATTTTTGTGTCACCCCGGCTAAGTAATGCTTCCAGAAGGGAATTTTCAATTGTATGATAGTGGATTTTGATATTTTTAGCTTTAGCAAAAGCGGATTTGATTTTGATTGCCTTTTTCAATAACGATTCTGCATCTTCCATAGCACACCACTGAAAAGGAGTAAACGGTTTGGGGACAAAAGGGGAAAGAGTTACATTTATTTGTAGACGCCTTTTTCCCTGTTCATTGATTTTATGGATAAGCTTAATAATTGCTTCAATATCGTCTTCCGTTTCACTTGGCAAACCAAGCATAAAATAGAGCTTAATCTTTTGCCAGCCAAATTTTAATGCGGTTTCAATTCCAGCCAGGATTTGTTGTTCGCTCAAGTTTTTATTTATCACCTGGCGTAAATGTTCAGAGCCAGCTTCAGGAGCTATAGTTAAGCCCTCTCTGCCCAAACTTTTAAGCGCTTGACCGATTTCCTTATCCAAAGTGTCCACTCTTAAAGAGGGAAGAGCAATATGGGTTTTTTGGGTCTCAATAAATTTCAGCAACTGTAATAGCAAATTTTGAATGCAAGAATAATCACTGCTGGAAAGAGATAGCAAGCCAACTTCGTCCCAACCGCTTGCTTTTATTTCTTTTAGGATATTTTCTATGATAGCATTGGGTTCGCGTTCCCGCACAGGACGATAAAAATAACCGGCAAAACAAAATCGGCAACCCCGGGAGCAACCTCTCATAATTTCAGATACATAGCGATTATGAGTAGCTAATTGCCAGGAAAGTAATTGAGGACTGTGTTGTGATTTAGATGTATGAAAAGCAGTATACTTACGACAATGAATAAGATCAATGCCATTATGCAGGGCAGGAACATAACAGGATGGTAGTTTGGAAATTTGTTTAATTCGTTCAGCACGCTTCTTTTCGTTTTTTAGAATTTCGGCAATTTGAATGATGCCTTCTTCCGCTTCCCCGATAAAAAACACATCTATAAAAGGAGCTAAAGGTAAAGGATTTACGGTACAAGGACCTCCTGCCAGAATTATTGGGTCTGTTTCTTGCCGTTGCCTACTGTGAATATCTATTCCGCTTAACTTAATCAGTTCCAGCACATTAGTGTAATTAAGTTCACTTTGCAGGGTAATTCCTAAGATGTCAAAGTCCTTAACCTGCGTTCTGCTTTCCCAACCGAAAAGTTCCAATTCCTCTTCCCTCATTAAATCAATCAAATCAATCCAGGGAAGATAAAACCTGTCTGCCATAGCATAATCCAATTCATTGATCAGGGAATAGAGTATTTTTATGCCCAAATGTGAAATTCCCAGTTCATAAGTATCGGGAAAAGCAAAAGCGAAATGGACTTGAAAAGCGGGAAAATCCTTTCTCCAGGCATTAATTTCATTGTCTATATATCTGGATGGTTTTTCCACAAAAGGCAGAAGGTGCTCAATATTAACTTTCATAACTGCGCAAAGATATTTTTATGCTATGTTCTGTGCCCCAATGGATTAACGATAGACAGGCAGGATTTTCATTGAAAGAGAAAGAACCGGTTACTATATCTTCTCTTTTGATTTCATCCAGGGTCTTGCCGTAATGGCATTGTTGAATGATAAATTTATCGCCCGGCTTCAGTAAATCTTGCATAGAAGCAAGGTCATCAGTGCTTAAAAGCAAATCAAAATAAGTAGTGCGGAATTCATAATCAACTCCTGATCGGCGAATAAGTTCCATACTTTTTTCTATTGTTCCTACCTCCAAATCCGCTCTGGTTATAACTTTATAAAGTTTCAACGGGGCTTTTATGTCCATCGCAAAATAATCCACCAGTCCTTGATTAACGATTTCCCGTAAGACCTCAGGACGAGAACCGTTAGTATCCAATTTTATTTTGTAATGCAGTGCTTTTATTAACTTTAGAAAAGGAATAAGGTCTTCTTGCAAGGTTGGTTCACCTCCTGTAACTACTACTGCGGAAAGTTTCTTATGACGACGATAAAGAAAACGCAGAACCTTTTCTGTTTCCAGCAAGGGGCTATATCTTTGGGGATCAACAAGTTCGGGATTATGACAATAAGGACAGCGAAAATTGCAGCCCTGCGTAAAAACAATGGCAGATAACTGCCCCGGATAATCCAACAGCGAAAATTTTTGCAACCCTCCAATATTCATTATCTGGTCCTAAGCAAAATGACTTTTGGCAATTGCGGAACTATCTTTTTTCTTGCTCTTTTGCAGATCAAAATTGGTGCGCATCTTAAATTCTGCTTGCTTGCCTTCATTCCATTGAGAAACGGGACGTAAATAGCCAACAATTCGGGAAAAAACCTCTGTCTTTTTTTGACAGAGAGGGCAAATTGGTTGTTCACCATCCAAATAACCATGTTGAGGACAAATACTGAAGGTTGGAGAAAAAGTAAAATAGGGCAAACGGTAACCCTCACAGATTGTTTTTACCAGGGCTTTTATGCTTTGTCCATATTCAACTCTTTCTCCACCGAAGATATGTAAAACCGTTCCACCGGTATATTTGGTCTGAAGTTCATCCTGCAAATCCAAAACCTCAAAGATATCATCCGAAAAGTTTACAGGCAATTGACTGCTATTGGTATAAAAAGGTGAATCCGCATCACAATTGGCACAAATGATATCGGGAAAATGTTTTCTATCCAAAAGCGCCAAACGATAACTTGTTCCTTCGGCAGGAGTTGCTTCCAGATTATAATTATTTTGGGTTTCTTCCTGAAATTCCAGTAAACGCTTACGCAGGTAATCCATTATTTTTAAGGCAAAGGCATTAGCTTTCTTTGTTCCCAAGTTTTCACCCATAAAGTTTAACATCGCTTCGTTCATACCGATAATTCCGATAGTGGAAAAATGGTTTTTCCAGAATTGCTGAAAACGTTCATAAATGCTTTTCAGATAGAACTTGGTGTAAGGATAAAGTCCACCGGTAGTAAAATTCTCCAGCACCTTGCGTTTTATTTCCAGGGATTTTTTTGCCAGCAGTAAACGCTCCTCCAAAAGCTGAAAAAATTCCTCTTCCGTTTTTGCTAGATAACCGATACGAGGTAAATTAATAGTTACCACTCCGATGGAACCGGTTAAAGGATTAGCACCAAAAAGTCCGCCACCCCTGGTTTCCAGTTTTCTGGTATCCAAACGCAAACGACAACACATACTGCGTGCATCTTTGGGGTCCATATCGGAATTTACGAAATTGGAAAAATAGGGAATACCGTATTTGGCAGTTACTTCCCATAAATAATCCAGATTAGGATTATCCCATTCAAAATCCTTAGTTATATTATAGGTGGGAATCGGAAAAGTGAAAACCCGACCCTTAGCATCGCCTTCAATCATCACTTCCAGAAATGCTTTGTTTAAAATGTCCATTTCTGCCTGAAAATCACCGTAATTTTTATCTCTTGGCTTGCCCCCAATGATAACTGCCTGATCTTTATAAATCTGATGCGGTTTCAGGTCTAAAGTGATATTGGTAAAAGGGGTCTGAAAACCAACCCTGGTAGGAACATTGATGTTGAAAACAAATTCCTGCAGTGCCTGTTTTACTTCTTTATAACTTAAACGGTCATAATAAATAAAGGGTGCTAAAAGAGTATCAAAACTGGAAAATGCTTGTGCGCCTGCTGCTTCACCCTGCAAAGTATAAAAGAAATTTACAATTTGCCCTAATGCACTTCTAAAATGTTTGGCTGGAGTACTTTCCACTTTGCCTTCCGCTCCGCAAAATCCCGTTAAAAGAAGGTCCATCAAATCCCAACCTACACAATAAACAGAAAGTTGACCCAAATCGTGAATATGCAAATCCCCGCTTAAATGTGCTTCCCTGATTTCCGGAGGATATATTTTATTCAGCCAGTATGTCTTACTTACTTCCGAAGCGATGTAATTATTCAATCCCTGCAGAGAATATGCCATATTGGAATTTTCATTCACCTGCCAATCCAACTTGTCCAAATATTGATCTATCAAATCCACTCCAGCTTTGGAAACAAGTTCCCGAATCCGAGAATGCTGATCACGATAGATAATATATGCTTTGGCGGTCTTCTTATAAGGTGAGGCAAGCAAAACCTCTTCTACAATATCTTGAATTTGTTCCACTTCAGGAATTTCATCTTGAATAACCTGCTGTGCCAAATTCAAAACCCGTAAGGTTAAAACTCCGGCAATATCTTTTCCGAATTCACCTGTGGCAAGTCCTGCACTTTCAATTGCTTTGGCTATTTTTTGTTGTTTAAAAGGAACGATAGAACCGTTTCTTTTGCGAATAGATGAAAACATCTTCAAACCTCTATTTTCTTAAGTCAATATCTTATTTATAAATAATGAGTTATGACGCTGAAGTATATTTTAGAAAAAATGATATTCAGCAACTGAATTTTATAGAAATAGGCAGTTACTATTTGTCAAGTTGAAAAATGTAAGTTCATGCAGATTTAGCAGAATAATTCTCACGCAGATTACGCAGAATAATTCTCACGCAGATTACGCAGAATAATTCTCACGCAGATTACGCAGATTACGCAGATTTAAGATTAACAAGAATAATAGGGAAAGTTCATAGCAGGTTTCACCTTTTCATTAACTCCAGCACTAAGAACTTTGAACTCCAGCACTAAGAACTTTGAACTCCCGCACTTTGAACTCCCGCACTTTGAACTCCCGCACTTTGAACTCCTGCACTTTGAACTCCTGCACTTTGAACTTCCGCACTTTGCACTCCCGTACTAATGTTCCGAAAAAAAAGTCGGAGCTTATTACTTAGCTCCGACTTTTAAATTCTTTTGTTAACCAGTTAACCTTACTTTGCCAGCACCATCTTTTTTGCGCAGCTATAGTTTCCACTGGTCATCCGATACATATAAATTCCACTGGCAACCGATTTACCGTTTGCATCACAACCATCCCAGGCAATTTGATAAAAACCGGGGATATTGTGTTCAGCAGTTAAAGTGCGAATAATCTGTCCTTTCAGATTATAAATATCAATCTTCACTTTTCCTGCCTCCTTAAGGGAATAACGGATATTGGTATTCGGATTGAAAGGATTAGGATAGGCATTTAGCAGTTGGGTAGAAATCTTGACTGCAGGAGGAATCGGTTCTTGAGTTGGATCACCAATGGTGACTGTTATAGGACCATAGAAAGCACTTACTCCATCCAGAGAAACACTTTCCAGCCAATAATAATACACCATATTGGTATATGCCTCAAAATCAGTGTAGGTATAACTTATCTGAGTTCCCGTGGCAATACCTTCGTCAATTATTTGCGCGTTTATTCTTTGAGCGGCAGCCAGGTCTTTCTTTTCTGCTCGCAGAATATTATAACCGGAATGATTGGTCTCCGATTCTGCTATCCATTTAATCATCACATACATATCGGAAGTAAGCACTGCAGTAAAATTACTCAATTCTACCGGCAATGTAGGATCCTGTTCTCCTAAGACAATGGGAATTTCTTCTTCACCTTTACCTTTGGCAAAAGTAATGTTGAAGACAATCTGTTCTGCAGTTCCTGTAACAGTATGCCAGCTTCCGTTCTGATAATAAGCACCGTAAGCTGCACCGGGAGTAATGGTTATATTCCATTCAGGGATGCTGTTATCCAAAACAAAAGATAAAGTGGTGAAGGTTACATTTTGATTAGGAATAGGAGGGATTTCACCACTACCTAAATTGGCATTTCCACCGGAAATAACAACAGTCAATCCGTTTATGGTTATGGGAGTATCTTCAAGAAAGTCAAATGCTTCTTCAAAATCAGCTAAAAAACGGGGAGTAATTTGCATATCGGCATTATATTGGCCCACCAAACAAGTTATATTTTGAGGAGTTTGAGGAATGGGTTGTCCGTTATAGTCAGTGGAAGTTAATGTTCTTAAAGTTAAAGTTGTTTCACCTTGGGTAGCAGGAATATTCTGTGCACTTGAGGAAAAGTTACCGGTAGTACCTAAAGTAACATTATATACCTTAATCAGCTTGGATTGATCTGCACTGGTTAAACTGGCAAGAGTTCTTTCTTCAGGTACAATAGTATTCCCGGTTGAAGTAGCAGGTCCGGGATCAGCTACTGGAACAAATTCCAGTAAACTGTTATAAGTGGAAAGAGTTCCAATTAAGCCGGTTATTCCATCTCCCATATTATACTCAGTAGTTATCTTTCCAGCAGTATCATAAATATAAATAGCGGCAAATGCATCCTGAACCCATTTGGGATGATAATATAAATTCTGTTGGAAAGTAAGAATCGCTTCTCCGGTTAAACGATAAACATTATTTCCAGTGGGTTGATTTCTTAAGGTAGCAATATCAGCTACTTCAGTTATTTCAGGAAATGTATAAACCGCTGTAGCAATAGGGCTTGGATCATATCCCTCAGCATAAGCAATTGCCTTTAGAGTTGTGGTTTGACTAATATAGATAGGAGTTGTATATTCTGTATCTGTCTCATCCGGATCAGAACTATCGGTAGTATAATAAATAGTTGCTCCCTCCGTTGTACAAGAGATTGAAGCATTAAAAGGAGAGTAGAAAGTCCCTGTAGAAGGAGAAATTATGGGAGTTGCAACTGTAGGAGCACCACCTGATAATTCAAAAGTTCCAGTAATCGTAATTGGTCCCTGTAAACCAGCTGTCCCAGCTGTAGCTTCAGCATTGTACATATATAACCTGAACCCGCAATTGGTTGTAATATTGGCATAATCAGAACCAAGGGTCAACACATTTCCTGTCCAAGATGAATTTAGGTCAGGATTTGTTAATACACCTGATGTATTAGTTAAACTTGTATTTAAAGTAGTATAATTATTTAATATGGAACCATAATTATCATAACTACCTCTCCATTGGCTTTGTCTGATTCCTGTTCCACTTCTACCAATTCCAAACTGAATAGTTGAAATAGTAAATTTATAACCCGATGCTGCTGAAATAGTGAAGCCAATATACTTACTAGGATCAACAGAGCCTGTAAAAATATCGCTACCATTAGTCGCTCCAAGTGGCCAATTAGTAGCTCTAAAGTTTCCACTGCTTGAAGAAGTGGAAACAGTTACCTTATCAATAGTTCCCATTACTATTCCATCGTAAGAAGTGCCATTATAAGGAAAACTTTGTACATTACCAGCCGTACCAAATGTGTAAGTTGCAGTAAACGCTGTTTGTGCCCAAGCCATACCCATAACCAGTATGGTTAGTGTAAATAAGAAAAGTAGCTTTTTCATTTTTCCTCCTAAGGAATTAAGTTTTTTAAATATCATTTTGGAATTTTTCATCATAAAGACATAATAAAGGAGATGAGGATTTTGGCAAGTTATTTTTTTGTCCTGAGATAATTTCACGCAGATTACGCAGAATAATTCTCACGCAGATTACGCAGAATAATTCTCACGCAGATTACGCAGATTACGCAGATTTGAGATTTACAAGAATATCTGGGGGAAGTTCAGAACATGTTTCACTTTTTCACTAACTTCAGCACTCCAGCACTCCAGCACTCCTGCACTCCAGCACTTCATAACTTTCCTGAAAACACAGCGCCAACCGGGCAACCCGTAAAGTTTTTATTGTTTCCATCAGAGCAGATTCCACAAGCAGTGCATTTTGTAGTATCAATTACAGCTTTTCCGTTTTTAATATAGATAGCACCTTCAGGACAATAGCGGATACAGAGTTTACAGCCAATACAGAGATCTTTATTTACTTGGTAGATAGTTTTAGGGGAGGGATTGGTTGTTTCTGATGGTTCAGTAGACAAAAGTTTATTCTCAAGAGGAAGTTCGGAGAGGGAAGTTTTAGCTTGCGTTTGAGTAGAAGATGGTTCAGTTTTAATATTTTGGGACTGAGTTCTTATTGTAGATGAGAATTCATTTTTTTTAGGGGTTGGAATTTTATCCTGGCGCTCAGAGTTTAGGGTATGCTTATTAAATTGCCTGCTTTCCTTTTGCGGAATTGAAGTTACAGAGCAGTCATCTTTATTCATAGCAAAAGATAGGAAAGCATTATAAAACAGGAAAATAAGCATACCTCCCAAAAGCAGTAAGACCAATATTTGCAGAATAACTTTCATCTATTTTTCCATTTTTCCTTTCAGGGTTTCGGGCTTAGGGCATTTTTTTATGCACTTAAAACAAAGAATGCAATTCGGGTTCTGCACAGATTCATTTTCCGTGATATTAATATTCATCGGACAAGATAGAGAGCAAAGTTCGCAATCATTACAGCGTTCCAGATTACGGTGAATTTTTAAGCGGGGAAAATGGACAAGTTGTCCCAGGTGCTGAAACAAATTCATTAAAGCAGCGTAAGGACAAAGAAAACGACACCAAAAGCGTTCCAGAAAAATTCCCGCCACAATTATCAAGAGAGTTACAATCAAACCCCAAACAGCTATATCTGGCAAAAGGGAAAGAGCATAAACAGGGCATAAATGGATAAAAATATAGTTTACTCCTATTAGAGAAAGGATGATAGTTACAACCAACACTATATATTTAACATAAGCAAAGCGCCTTTCTTGAAATTGAGGGATTTGTTTTCTGTTTTTTCGCTTTTTGCCGAAAAGGGCATAGATAATTTCCTGCAAAGTTCCCAGAGGGCAAATATAGGCACAGAAAAGGCGCCCGCCAAAAATCGTTAAAACCAGAATTAAAAAGCTGAAGGCAATCGTTATCGCGAAAGGGTTGCCAAGATATTGAATAAGGATGTTTTTGCTTAAGCCGAAACAAACTATGGCATAAGGACAAATAGTATGAATAGTGTAAGGTAAACTAAAGAAAATGATGCCTGCAAAAAAAGCCAGTGATAACAATAAAAAGAGCAGTTGGATAATATGCCTGAGGGCTTGTCTGTTGCTTTTTTTATTCATTTTGGATCTTTCTTGGTCGTCATTAGTCCTCACTGCCAAAATAGTTTTCAGATAGGGTTAAAGTTATTTCGGCAGTGACGACTTCTGACTTAATTCATTCTACATATATTCACTTATTTTTTGTTTAGAGAGTTCTTCCAGGTCTGATTGATATCCACTTATATCATATTGAAGTTTAGGAGCTACTTCCTCCAGAAGTTTATGAATTACATCATATTCTTTATATTCTTGAGCATAACTAACAGCAAATTGGGCAAAATATTCCTGATCAGGGAAAAGCAGGAACCCTTTCTTGAGGTAGGTGATGATTTTATCGGGATAATTATCTACCAAATGTATAATAATATAGCTTAAATAAATCTTCCAGCCCTCGGGATGAGTAGCGAGATTGCGATTGATAAATTCATCCAGTTTGTTCCACTGTCCTGTTTTGCTGTAATAGTTGGTATAGAATTCGGTCAGTTTTATTTCATCATCCACAAATTTCTTTGCTTTATTAATATATTCCAATGCTTTAGGATAATTTCCCGTGTCCACAAAATAGTTAGCAGCACGCACAAAACCGGAACCGTAATTCATTACGAGTCGTCTCATATTATCATCTTTATATACTCTTGGGTCTTCTATGGAGCGGTAGTTATAAACCACATCAATATTATGTAACAAGCGTTCCGGGTCTATTTGTCCTTCTTTGGGAGTGGAAACAATTCTTCCAACCATACCTTCATTACGAACATAATCATTAAAATTAACATAGCTTTCGCAGGTTACGGCAAAATAAATAGGTCGTTTGCCATAATTATCTTTCACAATTTGCATCACGGCAAGGTCGGAAACACGATAGAAAGGTTCATTTGTTCTCCATTCGGCAGTAGGAGGTATATCCATTGTAAAACCCATTGAAGGATTATCCGGTGGTCCCGGAATAACCAACGGTTCTTCAATTCTTCTTGGTTCCAATTCATCCAATTGGTCATCAGGAATATTAAACAGAATTCCTTCCTGGTCTCTAAGTTGTCTGATATACCAACTGGTGTTTAAAAGGGAAAGATTGGCAACGGAAACATCTTTTCGGATACCCTTCAGGCATTTATTTTTATATTCCATTGCCTTAGCGATTGCTTCTTTACTTTCCTTTGTAGGATAAACATCTCTGGCAGGATAGATATTCTCTTTGGAATAAGGGTCTTCAACCGCTTGTGCATACCAGAGAGGAAAAGTGTCATTATCTCCATTGGTGAAAATGATGGCATTTTCTTCCACCGAATTAAGGAAATTCAATCCATAATCCAGAGCGATAAATTCCTGAGAACGATCGTGAACCCGATATTGAGAGATCAAATTGCTAACAGGCAAAAGGCACATAAAAATTAATAAAACAACTCTTACAGGTTTACTTTTCCACAGTGTAACCAATGCCAAAGCTCCTATTCCCATCCAGATTGCCCACATATTATAGGCAACTACAAAAAAGTAATCACGATCACGAACTTCGGCATCGGAAAGATTCATTACAAAAACCATTACTACTGTAGTAATTAAGATTACCGAGAAGAAATACCAAAAACTGTGTTTATTTTTGCGAAATTGTAACATAGCGCCGACTATTCCCAAAAAGGCAATAAAAATATTAGCTATGGGTTTCAACAGAGCGGAAGTTACACCTAAGGGTTTCGTGAAAAATGGCTCATTTAACCATTGCATTCCAAAATAGCGTAAAAAGTGATAATTTAACTGGTCTTTAAAGAAATTTCCCCGCCTTTGCACAAAACTCGTATTACCGTATTGTTTTCTTAAAACATATTCTTGAAACATTTTCCAGTTGCTGGGATTGCCTTCATTGATGAAAGGTCTGTCTGCAGCTCGCACCATTAAATAAATATGGGAAGAAAGCCCAACTAAAACTAAAGCAATACCCAAAAGCCAAATCCGGCGGTCAAGCACTTTTCTTAATTCTATAAATATAATAATGAAAGCGACAAGAGCAAAACCCATTTTGTCCAAATCATCTATCTGCACCTGTTTACCTATCACACCGAAGAGGAAATAACCCACCAGTAAAAAAATAGAATAGACAACGAGTTTGGGGAAAAAACTGCCACTTTTAATTCCTTGTCTTAATAGAGGATAGCAAACAATAAACAGCATTGCGGGAGCTATTTGTAAAGCTGTCTGATGAACACAGAAACCCAGGAAAAAGAGATAAGCAATTAAGAGCAGAATATTCTGGTGAGAAAAATCTCGGCTTTTTTGCACCCAGATTAAAGTGAGCCAGATGATTAAATTCACAAAAAAGACCAATCCGGAATAGACCTCCGCCTCAATAGCATTCATCCAGAAAGTGAAAGAAAAAGCAGTGTAAAATGAAGCAATAATTCCGGCAAAAATTGCTTCCCAAGGTTTAACTTTCAGCATACTGGTAAGCTGGATAGTTATCAAGTAAGTAAACATTACTGCCAGAGCACTAAAGAGAGCAGAAATGAAGGCAGCAATCATTGCATGCGGGAAAATACCCCCAAAAATGGCAACTATTGCTCTGCCAAACAAGATGTAAAAAGGATTTCCTGGTGGATGTGGAACTCCTAAAATGCTAATGCAGGTTGCGTATTCACCGCTATCCCAAAAGCTCATAGTGCGGGCTTGAGTACACATATAAACAATTAAAACGACAAGAAATACCCCGAAAGCAATCCAACGGTTCAATTTTACCGGCACAATATTTTGGGGGCGCATTGTTTCATCCTCAAAAAGAGGACGAGGAACCGGTTTTTGATAGGCAGGAGGTGTTTTTTGTGCCTCTCTGGCTTTCTGTAATTGTGCTTTTTTTCTTATTTCTTTGGCATCCACTTTTTTCTCCTTTTAATCCTTTAATCCTGCTTTAGCATAGCTGGCTATAATTTGTTTTTGTGCCATAAAGAACAGAATCAATATGGGGACAATGCTAAAGGTTGAAGCAGCCATTAAAAGTGTTGTTTGTGTTGATGCTTCCTGATTAAAGTAGCTAAGACCAACTTGCAAGACCCTTAATTCAGGACGGTTAGTCATTACCAGGGGCCACATAAAACTGTTCCAGCTTCCGATTAAAGAAAAAATGGAAGCGGTAGCAATAACCGATTTGGAAAGAGGAAGCATAATTCTCCAGAGCATACCAAAAGTACTGCAGCCGTCAATAGCAGCAGCATCAAAAAGTTCCTGGGGGAGTGATTTGAAATGCTGACGGAAGAGGAAAATAGTAAAAATGTTTACACACCAAGGGACTATAAGTGCCTGATAGGTATCCAGCCAACTGATTTTATCCAACAAAACATAGGAAGAAACCAGATAGATGGGTTCCGGAACCATCATCATACTTAAAAATAGATAGAATAAAAAGTCCCTTCCCAAAAATTCCATTCGGGCAAAAGCATAAGCAGCAAGGGTAGAAGTAATCAGCACTCCGATTAAAGTTAAGAAACTAACTACCAGTGTATTTTTAAAGTAGATAATAAAAGGAACTTTGTTAAATGCCTTAACATAATTCTGCCAGTGAAAACTGGGAACTTTCTTAATCATTTTTATTTGGGAACTGGGGACTTCCTTATATTCCTCAATTATTTTATCTTCTTTATTCAAGATATGAATGATGCTGGTATTGCCTTTTTCCTGCACCAGAATAATTTTTTGCTTTTGAGTTCCATTGTCCCAAACATAATATGATTCCTTAGGAATAAAAGTGCTTTCCTGTTTATTGAATTCGGATTGTGTCATTAAAGAAGTGGAAAGCATCCAGATGAAAGGGATAATCATAGCCAGTCCACAAATAGTAAGAACTGTGTATATGATGGTCATACGAATCTTTTCCGGCATTTCCTTCCTCCTTCCTTAATAATTAACATATTTTTCCAACCGTCTTTGATAGATGGTTAAAGCAAGGATAATGATGAAAAGAACTAAGGCAACAGCACTGGCATAACCCATTTCCAAAGTGTCAAATCCCTTTTCATAAATATAATATACAATCAGTTTGGTTGTATTTAGTGGTCCGCCTTTATCCGTCATTAAATAGACCTGGGAAAAGGTCTGGAAAGTAACAATCGTTGTCATAATCAGCACATAAAAAGTAGTAGGGGAGACCAGAGGCAGAGTTATTTTGAAAAATTGTTTGATTTTACTGGCGCCATCAATTTCGGCTGCCTCATAATAGACCTTGGAAATGTTTTGCAAACCAGAAAGGTAAATAATTGTATTATAACCCAAGCCCTTCCAAACAGTCATAATAATAATTGCAAAAAGCGCTTGGGAAGGTCCCCCTAAAAAGCGGGGAAAAGATGTTCCTGCCTTGGCAAACAGCAATTCAAATATACCTCTGGATTCGGATAACCATTTTTGAGGTGGAATTCCAATATAACCAATTAAAGTATTTATTAAGCCGGTTTGCTCATTGAACATCAGTTTCCAAACAATTGAAACAGCTACCAGGGAAGTTACATAGGGCATAAAATAAACCGTGCGGAAAAGTCCTTTAACAGCTTTAATGTTGTTTAACAGCACCGCAAAAAGCAGAGAAAAAATAATGCTTAAGGGAACTACAAAAATCACCAGCCAGAATGTATTGCCCATTGATTGCCAAAAAACGCTATCTTTCAACATATTAGCATAATTAAGCAAGCCGATGAATTTGCCTGTGCCTGTAATTGACCAGTCAAAAAAGCTGATTACAAAGCTCATTATGATTGGTATTAAACGAAAAGCAACCAGCAAAAACAAAGCCGGCAGAATATAGAGGTAGGGAGAGATTTTTCGTTTCGTTTTCATACTATTGTCCTTTCATTTCTCCTTTATCGGGATTTATCAGTTTCCTTTTTGCTTTGGTATCCTGAAAATCCCCTTCCATTTTCTTCATTTTTTCCCTTTAATATTATGAACTTGCTTTTCCTATATGCAATTTCTGATATTCGGCAAGTCCATTTTGAAAAATGTACATTGCTTTTTTCAGGTCTTCTTTACGAAGAATATAAGCCAGGCGAAGTTCATTTTTCCCTAATCCAGGTGTAGCATAAAATCCGTCACCCGGAGCCGCCATAACCGTTTCATTATCAATCTGAAATTCCTTCAGCATCCAGATAATAAAGTCCTCTGCATCGTCAATAGGTAGCTTGGCAAACACATAAAAAGCCCCTTCCGGTTTTTTACAAATAACACCAGGAATTTTTTCCAGCTCACTTAATACCAAATCACGCCGAGATTGATATTCTACTTTTAACTGTTCAAAATATGTTTCCGGTAAATAAATTCCGGCATTTGCCACCAATTGATCCACGGTTGGAGGGCATAAACGCGCTTGAGCAAACTTTAATACCGAGGACATTATTTCCTTGTTTTTGCTTACAATACAACCAATTCTGGCTCCACAAGCACTATAGCGTTTAGAAACACTATCCACTAAAATAGCGTTTTCTTCAAAATCGGGAACTTCAAGAACGCTGGTATGGCTTAATCCATCATAAATAAACTCCCGGTAGACCTCGTCAGAAATGAAATAGAGACCTTTGCGTTTTGCCAAATCAGCAATGCGAAAAATTTCTTCTCTACTGTAAACAGTTCCCGTTGGATTTCCCGGATTGCAAAGCATTATGGCTTTGGTTTTGGGACTGATTTTTGCCTCTATTACCGAGTTCCCAGGTAAGGCAAAACCATTTTCCGCATAAGTTGTTAAAGGTATCAAAGTTATCCCTGCCATTGTAGCAAAACCGTTATAGTTTGTATAAAACGGTTCAGGAACAATAATTTCGTCTCCAACTTCGCAAACAACCATCATCGCGAAAGTTATTGCTTCGCTACCACCGGTTGTTACAATAATATCATCTACCTTTAATTCAATACCTAAATTTCCGTAATATTTAACTAAACCCTCACGATAAATATCCAGACCTTGGGAAGGTCCATATTCCAAAACCTCATCTGAAAATTCGTGATATGCCTTCAACATTTCTTTCGGGGTGGGCAAATCGGGCTGACCAATATTCAGATGATAAACCTTAATTCCCCTTTTTTTCGCGGAATTGGCATAAGGATTTAATTTACGGATGGGTGATGCCTGAATTTCTCGGGCTCGTTTAGAGAGTTCCATTTTTTGTTTCCTTTATATTTTATTTTATATTATAATTTTCAACTGGACTGTAATGTATGTAGGCAGCTACTATCTCCAACTTTTTTTTCCGGAAGGTTGAATTCCTCGTCAACCAGCTTTTTCGCTTTTTCTTCTTGCCGAAAAGCTTATAATAACGCAAGAACTGGCTTCTAAGAGGAACAACAGGATGTCGTTCTTCCGAAAAAATTTCGCCAGAGATTACCATTCCTTCGCTTCTATATTTCTCTTCCGATACCTACTATTTACAATCCTGAAAAAAGACAAGAAAAATCTTTGTGCATACAAAGAAAATATTATCTACTTAAACATAAATAATGCAGTTGAGGAAAAATGGGTTGGCAAATTCCAAATTGCTGAAAAGTTCGCAGCACTCTGAAAAATAATTGTCCATAATTTATGGGGAATTAGAATTCAGCAAACAAAAAGCAAAAATTGACTTTTCTTCTCCGGGTTGAAACCCTTCTATAATATCTGTCGTTCCTACGGAACTTTTTCTCGGAAAAAGAGATAATTACTATTCTGCATTCATTTCACCGGGTTCCAAACCCGTTGTTATTATCTGTCGTTCCTACGGAACTTTTTCTCTTTTGTAGCATTATTTTTTCGACAGGTTGAAACCCTTCTATAATACCTTTCTTACCTATGGAATTTGTGGAGACAAGGGCTAATAGTTTGTAGGGTTATCTTTTATTACCGGGTTGAAACCCGGCGCAAAGAGTAGATAAAAACAACATATCTTCTTGTATCAGAAAGAGTTCCGTAGGAACGACAGGTATTAACGACGGGTTTCAACCCAGCGCAAAGAGTAAATAAAAACAACATATCTCCTTGTAACCGAAAGAGTTCCGTAGGAACGACAGATACTAACAACGGGTTTCAACCCGGTGTAAATAGAGGATAAAAGCAACATATCTCCTTGTATCAGAAAGAGTTCCGTAGGAACGACAGATATTAACGACGGGTTTCAACCCGGTGCAAAGAGCGGATAAAAACAACATATCTCCTTGTATCCGAAAGAGTTCCGTAGGAACGACAGATAATAACGACGGGTTTTAACCCGGTGCAAAGAGCAGATAAAAACAACATATCTCCTTGTATCAGAAAGAGTTCCGTAGGAACGACAGGTATTAACGACGGGTTTTAACCCGGTGCAAAGAGCAGATAAAAACAACATATCTTCTTATTTTAGAGAGAGTTCCGTAGGAACGACAGGTATTAACGACGGGTTTTAACCCGGTGCAAAGAGCAGATAAAAACAACATATCTCCTTGTAACCGAAAGAGTTCCGTAGGAACGACAGGTATTAACGACGGGTTTCAACCCGGCGAACAGAGTGTAAATAAACAACATATCTCCTTATTTTAGAGAGAGTTCCGTAGGAACGACAGATACTAACAACGGGTTTCAACCCGGTGAAAAGAGCGGATAAAAACAACATATCTCCTTGTATCAGAAAGAGTTCCGTAGGAACGACAGGTATTAACGACGGGTTTTAACCCGGTGCAAAGAGCAGATAAAAACAACATATCTTCTTCTTTTATAGAGAGTTCCGTAGGAACGACAGGTATTAACGACGGGTTTTAACCCGGTGCAAAGAGCAGATAAAAACAACATATCTTCTTATTTTAGAGAGAGTTCCGTAGGAACGACAGATAATAATGATTTTTACTTCAATAAGAAGATAAAATATAAAAATAATATTATTTCATTATGGAGTTACCGAATCCCGATTAACCAAAAGAGAAGAACATTATCATCTACCGCACTCCGGTTAACTGCTTCGCCTTTAATTTATTATCTTTTTCAGCTTGCTTCATCTTCTTATAACTAAGTAACAACCAAGTAACAACTCCGTAACGAAACAACGGAAGTGTTACGGAAGTGTTACGGATTCGTAACAGAATTTACTATGTATCAAGAAAATAACTATCAAGATTTATTAGCTCTGGGAGGAATGGGATGAAAGGGATTTTCAGGATATTTATACCGGGGAAAAGTGGAAAAAGATAGATGGTTGTTTCTTACTTTTTTACGAGGGGCTAACGCACCCATCGCTATGATTGTGTCGCCCTTTGGGGCTTTTGGAAAATGGGAAGAGGAAAAGAAAAAAGAAGTCGGGGCTTACATTTTACGAGGGGCTTACGCCACCATCGCTATGATTGTTTCGCCCTCCGGGCTTTGATGAAATCTCAACCTTCTAAACCTTCTCAACCTTCTCAACCTTTTTTCCCGAGGGGCTAACGCCACCATCGCTATGATTGTGTCGCCCTCCGGGCTTTGATGAAAACTCAACCTTCTCAACCTTCTCAACCCTTTTTATCTATTCATTTCGCTTTTTCCACAAAGGAATGAAGCGGCTTGCGGAGCATTTTTTTTAACTTGTGCAGCCATTAATTGTGACAGCTCTCTAATTTCCCATTGGGCATTTTCGTCACTCCTCAACCGCACAAAATGATATATTTCCCGCAAGTTCATTTTTACAAAAACGGTAACAATAGAAGCATTAGTTCTAAAATAAGGGTTTAGATATGCCAATAGGGGGGGAAGTGCACTGCCCATTCTAATAATTTTATTATTCAGTTCTTTCCATATATTTTCCCTGTTAACAGCTTTGATGGCAGGAGGAATTTTTGCTGTTAAAGAACTTCCCGCTTTACGCAAAGCAGTACAATAGCGATGTCGTTTAAATTGAGCCCAGCAACTTTCGCTCATAGAAAGTTCAAAACTGAAATCAACTGTCTCAAAGGCACGGGGAACTTTATGCCAGGGTTTCAGGTCTTTAAAAACCTGATTCCAGAGTTGCTGTTTGATTATTCTGGGCAAATGGGCAACCGTTTCCTTTGTTTCATTCCAGTTAAATTCTCCCTGCTGGTAGATAATACTTGCTAAAATAGTGTCATCAGCATTAGTAGGAAGGTTAATAACCCTCACTTTATTTTCCAAATCCAGTTCTTTCACCCAAGGTAATTCCTGCTGCAGAAAACCAGTAAAACCAACCTTTTCCAAGTCCACTTTACCTGTGTAATCATCATTATCTATATAACGAATTAAAGATGGGGCAATTGCCGAAACCTTTGTATATAATAATTCCTTCAGTTCAGCCGCTTCTTTTAAGGGACTTTTACTTAAACGCCTCAAGAGATTTTCCAGAGAACGGGCATTAATTGTCATTCCCATTTGGGTTTTTGTGGAAAGAGGCAAAATGTAACGCGCATCTTCTTTGGCAAGGCATTCCCTTTCCCTGGTTTTAAGTTCCGGTTTCTGTTTTTTATACAGCTCATTTAAGGCGTTAAAACTTAATTCATATTCGGCAAACAGTTCGTCCATCAGTTTCTTGTAGGGCTGTTTCAGTTTGGGACGATTCGCAAATTCTGCAGGGACAACATAATCCTTGCTAAAAGTTACATAGCGTTGAGATTTTTCCGTGAAGGAAGCAATTCTACTGCGCTGAATCAATTCTGTTAACGCCCTGGAAATTCCGATTAGATCAATATTGAATACCGAATGTTCTGCCACAGAGCTATGACCCATTGCAAAGATAATATTGGTATTGGTTTTTCTTGCCTTTTCCAGTTCTTTCATTGCCTCTTTTCTTAATTCTTCTATGCTTTTATTGCTTCTGCTGATACGTGCATAAGAGGCGGAAATCAATTCAGGAGTAGCCAAAGGACTATTCAGTTTATCAATAAGTTCTTTATCTATATTGAATCCGGCAATATTTACTTTCATTGTGTGTAATCCCTACTGTAAAATTGTCTTCACACTGGAAGCTCCAATTCTGTTGGCACCTGCAGAAAGCATTGCCAGTGCCTGTTCTTTTGTTCTAATACCACCTGCTGCTTTCACTCCGATTTTAGGTCCTACAACTTTACGCATTAATGCGACATTTTCCTTAGTAGCACCTGCAGTTCCAAAACCGGTGGAGGTTTTTACAAAATCCGCTCCTGCTTTTTTTGCTAGCAAGCAACTGATAATTATTTGTTCTTCTGTAAGATAGCAGGTCTCCAAAATAACTTTCAGCAACACCTTATGCTTCTTACATAATTTAACCACTTCTTGCATACATTGCAAATCGTTATCGTAATCACCACTTAAAAAAGCACTTAAGTTCTGAACCAAATCCACTTCTTCCACTCCGATTTCCAAAACCGCTTTTGCTTCATTAACAATTGCTTGGGGACAAGATGCTCCCAAGGGAAAATTGATAACGGTGCAACTTTTAACCGGCTTTTCCAGAAGTCCTTTCGCTAAAGGGATAAAATGTGAATTAACGCAAACGGAGGCAGTTTTATATTGATTTGCCGTTTTACAGAGTTTTGCAATCTCTTCTTTTTTGGTTTCTGCCTTTAGAATTGTAGCATCTATCACGGAAGCCAAACCCTGATTGGGATCATAAATTTGATCGGGGAATTTTAAATGACAATGATAACAGTTCAGACAAATGATATGTCCACCGTTACATTGAGCGGGATGATTGTCGACAAAAAGTTCTTTGGCAATTTGAGGAATATCTTTCATTTCTTTTCTCCCAGATTATTTTTTGTAAGTTGTCCGCAGGCACCAAAAATATCTGCTCCTCTGCTTTTGCGTAAAGTTATTGCCTGGGGCAATTTTTGCGCTCTCTGCATAAAGTCCTTAATTTCTGTTTCTGTAGGAGCTCTAAAAGGGGAATTCCTGCCTGGATTGTACGGGATAAAATTTATTTTACAGGATAGGTCGCCGGTGAATTTTCTTAAAGCGGCAAGGTCTTCACTATCCATATTAAAGTTCGGAATGAGGATATATTCAATAGTTATGCGAAAGGAAGTTTTTCTTAGGTAATATAATAATGCCTGTTTCAGCTGAATAAGGTTATATTGATTGTTTACAGGCATTAATTGCTTGCGTTTTGCCTCAACAGCAGAAATTAAAGAAAGAGCAAGTTTGGCTTTAATTCCGCTATCTGCAAGGGCTATAATACCGGGAACAACTCCACAGGTAGAAACCGTTATGCGTCTTGGACTGAAAGAAAACCCTGCATTGCTTTGCAAAATTTGGAGTGCCATAAGAACATTTTTCAGGTTATCCATTGGTTCACCCATTCCCATTAAAACGAGATTTGTAAGCTTTGCCGTGCCGCTATTTTTTAGTTCTTTACTTGCTATAATTACCTGCCCTATAATTTCCTGTGTTTCCAAATTCCTAATCAAACCCATTTTTCCCGTAGCACAAAATTTGCAATTGCGGGCACAACCAACCTGAGTAGAAAGGCAAAGTGTATTCTTCTTCTCTGTAGGAATTAAAACACTTTCAATTATTTCGCCATCCTCTAAAAGCAAACGATACTTTACAGCTCCGTCTTGGGACACCAGTTTGCTTTCTATTTCAGGTAAAAAGAAGGAATAATTGGTCTTTAAAAATGCCCTGAATTCCTCAGGCAGATTAGTCATTTTTTCCGGTTCATTGAGATAAAACTTATATAACCAGGAAAGAACCTGCTTAATTCTATATTCAGGTAAATCGGGTTGCCTGCTAATAATGCTTTTTGCCAGGTCTTCCGGCATTAAAGAAAAAATATTAGTTAGCATTCTTCCAGGATGGGAACACTAATAACCGGAAGACGGGAAAATTCATCTAAATCAATTTCTTGAATTATACCTTCCTCACTGGCAAGCATCACTTTTTTGGCTAAAACATTAAGACGGAAAACCATCATTTTTGTATTCTGATAGGTAACAAAGGTGCCAACTAAAGGAAACCCCTTGGCTTCTTCCACATAAAAATCCTCTTCAAAATTTAAACAGCAAAGCAAACGCCCGCAAGGTCCGGAAATTTTGGTTAAATTACCTGCCAGATTTTGGTCTTTAGCCATTTTGATGGTAACCTGATTGAAGCGTTTTAAAAAACTGCCGCAACAATATTGTTTCCCACACATTCCAAAACCACCTAAACGACGTGCTTCATCTCTACCCGTTGTTTGATGAAGTTCAATGCGGGTTTTAAAAATATTAGCCAATTCCCGAACAAAGTTTCTAAAATCAATTCTGCCATCTGCAGTGAAGAAAAAGGTTAATTTATTACCGTCAAACTGGTAAATTGTTTCAATCAGTTTCATTTCAAAAGGGTAATGGTCCAGAACACCCAGAAAGGTCTTAGCGGCTTTATCCTCTTCATAGCTGAGATTTTTCATTTTTTCCAGGTCTTCCGAATTTGCCTGGCGTCGGATACTTAATGTTTTTCCTGTTAAAACCTGAGCATCCAATTCTTCTTCATTGATGCCCAGATGAATTACCTGAGCTATATCATCACCTCTTTCCACTTCTACTATAATAATGTCTTCGGGTTGAATATTCAAGCCCTTGGTATTTTGGTAATAGCCAATTCGTCCCGTTCTAAATATCACTTCTATAAAGTCCGACATTATATCCTCATATTATATATATTTTTATACAGTTCTTTTTCAGTTGCGGTGAAGCTTAAATTACGCCGCTGTTTAACTATTTCTGCCGTTTCACAAAACTCCGGGAAACGGTATTTTTCTAATTTTTCTGCTTCTCCCCAGGAAAAATCTGGAATAAAATCACGAATTAAATTCGGTCCGTAAAGATTGCACCCAATGCCGATTACAGTTCCGGTATTAATACTGCAATTAATACCTGTTTTGCTGTGGTCTCCAATTACGCAACCTAAAAATTGATTTCCGGAGTCAATTTTAGCTTTATGGGTATAGGAATAATAAGCTACGGTCTTGTAAGTATTTTTCAGGTCACTATTATTGGTATCGGCACCGATATTTACCCATTCACCGATATAGGAATGCCCCAAAAAACCGTCATGTTGCTTATTACTATAACCCTGAAAAATTGTACCTTCAACCTCTCCACCCACTTTACAAACGGGTCCGATGGAAGTGCCTCCGTAAATTTTAGCACCAATCTTAACGAGGGATTTTTTACCTAAATAAACAGGACCGCAAAGAACTGCATTAGCCATTATATATGCTCCCGTATCAATTACAACAGGTCCTTCCGAAGCATCCAAAATTACACCCGGTGAAAATTCCGCTCCTTCGCCCACCCAAACATTATAAGGATGCAAAACAGTAACTCCCGGCTCGGTTTCAAAGTAATTTTCTCCATCATAAAAATGGAGATGATAATCACGCATAAGCATTCTGGAATTATCTTGAATGATATCTGCAAGGCAGTTGTAGAGTTTAATGTTGCAGAGTTTTTTCTTCAGTTTAGCTACATCAGGAAAAATAGAAGTATCCTTCACCTTTATAGCTACAATGTTCTGTCCCGTATATAAACAGGAACCGAAATCAAGTTTTTGTATTTGTTCCACAGCATCAGCAGTAATAATAATCCGGGAATTCAAATAAAGTTTTTCTCCTCTTACGGCAGAATTGATTATCCAATCGGGATGCCTTTCTTGATATAACGGAACAAGATTTTCGGCTATAATTACACAGGTCTCTTCCGAATCGGAAAAAATACTCTCTAACCGTTGACGCAATTTAGTTATTCCACAACGCAGGTCTCCAATACTTCTGTTTAAAGTTAAAGGATAAAAATTGGATAGTGCATCATCATCAAAGATTACGGTTTGCATTGTTATTCCTTTTATTGTTGGGTCTTTTGCCGTGCCACACAAAAATATTGAACTGACCCAGTATCATTGTAAACACCAGAAAAAAACTCTGAATAATTAGCCATACTGGATAAAACTTCATTATTTCTTTCGTAATTCCAAAACGCGAACGGGAAAAATTGAAAATGATGTTTTCTATAATAATGCGGTAAGCCAAAATACACAAAGCTAATTTATAATTAAAAAACAGCATTATCAACCCGCCCCAATATAAACAGGCAAGCGAAAACAGAATAAAATAGAACTCAGGATTGAACTTCAGCTGGTATTTCATATTGGAAGTCCAACGACTGCGTTTATTGATTAGTTGTTTCCAGGATTGAATCGGCTGAGTATAAACAAAACTGGAAGGTGAGAAATTGAAAATAATTTTATAACCCTTATTACGCATTAACTGCAGTAAATTTACATCATCCCCGGAAAGCAAATGTTTTATTTTACTAAAGCCCCCTACATCATAAAAAGCAGAACGTCTGTAAGCTAAATTTTGTCCTACACATGCCCAACTTTTACCAATTGTATAACAACCCGCTAAAGCTATATAGGATAAAGCATAATCCAAATGTTCATATTTTTGCACGAGAGATGCCTTCTTCCAATCAGGAAGAAAAGTTCTGGAATAACCTGCAACCATAGAAACATCATCTGTAAATAGAGAAACCATAGAAGAAATCCAGGTTGTCGGAACAATACAATCTGCATCAGTTGAAAGAATAATTTCTCCCTGGGCAGTATAAACAGCATCTTCCAGAGCTTTCTTTTTGGGGGAAAGGACATTTTCCCGTCCCGTAATTTTCAAATAATGTAAATTTAGACCTGCTTCAATATACTTGTTTGCTACCTCCGCGGTTTCATCTTCAGAATCATCATCGGCTAATATAACCTCAAAAAGCTCTGAGGGATAATCCTGATTGAGCAAACACAGCAATAAATCCTGTAAGTTCTTAGCTTCATTACGGGCAGCAATAACTACACTCACTGTCCTTTTTTTAAAACTGAAAACGGGTTTATAGTGCTTAAAACCATACACGAAACGGATACATAAAACAAGATAGGTTATGCAACCCGTTGAAACAAGAACACAGAGAATATAAAAAAGAATGTTATACACTCTTAACTTTCCTTCTTATTAGGGATTTCCCCAACGGGTGGGATAATAATTATAGCTTAAAGTATCGGAACGGGCAGGCGGAATATTATCCTCAATAAAGTATTCTTCAATGCCATATTCCGAAACAAAACCGGTTTTAGGATTGATAGTTCTCTTCACAATTTTATCCGGAACTACAAAACTATAGCGGGGATCATCACTTTTAGGCAGGCGTCCCTTATTTTCGTTACTAATTGCCTTGGTCATAATTTGACCCCAAATAGGAGCACAACTTGCACTGGCAGAAATGGCAGCATTGTTATCAAAGCCGTTCCAAATGCCTAAAGTATATTTACGGTTAAAGCCAATAAACCAAGCATCACGATGATCACTGGAAGTTCCTGTTTTTCCTGCTGCCTGCCAATAATAATTGTTTCTGGCAGCAGCTCCCGTTCCGGAAGTGACTACTGATTGCAGCAAAGAGGTCATTATAAAAGCAACTTGGGGAGTGGTAACATCATATTTTGCAGTACTACTGCGTTCCAGAACTTTTCCATTAACATCTTCCACTTTGGTAATAAACACGGGTTTTGTGCGGAAACCGTTATTGGGAAAAGTTGTGAAAGCGGAAATCAGATTGATAGGGGTAACTTCATAAGCGCCAAGAGCAGCTGAATAGTCCTCTGCTTTGGCATCAATTCCAAAACGCCGAAAAGCATCATTAACAACATCCAGTCCGAGGTCCATAACGGTTTTAACAGCCCAAACATTGTAAGAATAGGTGATGGCAGTTCGCATTCTTGTAGGTCCGTAATATTTACGGCTGAAATTTTGAGGAGTCCAATCCTTTCCATTGCCCCCTGTTAAAGTTATAGGTGCATCGTTAATAACTGTAGCGGGAGTATATCCCTTTTCAATTGCTGCCGTATAATAAGTTGGTTTAATAGCACTTCCGGGTTGTCTTTTTGCCTGAGTAATGCGGTTAAATTTACTGTGCGTGAAATTTCTGCCTCCAAGCATCGCTAAAACCTGTCCGGTACTATTTTCCATTAATAGGATACCCCCTTGCAGATAACGGGTATTGATATCCACACTGTTTTTAGGAACACTGTCATAACGCATAGAGGCAGGATAACCTTTTTCAACATTGGAAAGATAACGATTCAACACAGAATCGGCATAAACGGAAAGGTCAACATCCATTGGAGTGTAAATCTTTAATCCGCCTTCAAAAAGTTTTTCCGTGCCATATTTGTGTTCCAGATACAAACGAATATGTTCAATATAATAATCAGTTGAATATTGTTGCAGAGAACTGCGGTCACTTGTTATTTTGGAAGCGACTGCCTCATTATATTCTTCCTGGGTTATTTTTTTTGCCTTCAGCATCTTTCCTAAAATCATATTCCTTCTTTCAATCAGACGGTCGGGGTGTTTCGCGGGGTTATAATAATTGGGACGTTGAATCATTCCCACTAATGCGGCTGATTCTGCCAAGGTTAAGTCGCGTGCATGTTTACCAAAATAGTATAAAGAAGCTGTTTCCACACCGTGAATTTGTCCACCCCAAAAGATTTTATTGAAATAAATCTCCAGGATTTCATCCTTGGTAAATTCCCGTTCAATTCTTAGTGCTAAAATAATTTCCTTCAGTTTGCGTGAAAGGCGTTTATCTAAAGTAAGAAACATATTGCGTGCCATTTGTTGTGTGATAGTGCTTGCACCTTGCGAAAAATCCAGACGCGCTATATCTACAGCCAAAGCACGGATATTACCTAAAATATCAATTCCGAAATGATGATAGAAATGTTTGTCTTCCGTAATTATTAGAGCATCTATCAGATATTGGGGAAGTTCTTTTAGGGAAACCAGCTTGCGTTTTTCAAAGGCAAAAAGATAAACCATTTTACCATTTCGGTCATAAACCTCAGAACCGGAACGGAGAGTATAATTTCTCAGTTCACTGGTGGGAGGTAAACTATCGTGGTAAAACCATAAAGCGCCTACAAAAATACCTGTAATGAAGCAAAAGGCAAACCACAGATATTTCAGGACGCTATATAATTTCTCTTTAGTGCTGGCTTTCATCTTTCTGTTATTTTAGCTTTTTCGCTTTTCCTGTCTATATATAAAGTTAAGTAAGCAATTATGCTACCGCTAATCAAGGCAATTGAGAGCAGGATTGGTGTCAATACAAAAACTTTATCACTGTGAATTAAAATGGCACGAACCATAGCTAACTGTGTAAGATTATGGGCAATAGCTCCACAAATACTGATGCCGTAAATCCCAAGTCCCAAATGCAGACAACGCACTAAAAACATAACAATAATAGCAGAAATACCTGCAGTTAAGGATAACAAAGTAGAAGGACTGAGCAAAGTGAGGGTAACAATTCCGCTTAATATGGTTTTACTGATGTTAACTATAAATGCTTCTCCAATTCTATTGTGACAAATAAGATAGAGAATAACGATATTGGAAAAACCGACTCGCAGAAAAGGAAGAGGCAACATTCGCATTATAAGGTCTTCCACAATATGAATAGAAGCTGCTAAAGCGGTGTAAAAAGCCAGTTGAGTGAGTTTTGATTTATTGTGGATATTCATTGTAAATATTCTTGCACGAGGGGATTATGTGATTGGTATAAGTCACTTGTTTTTCCGTTGAAAATAACCCTGCCTTCATTCAAAAATAAAACCTGATTGGCAATTGTCCGAATATCTTTCAGTTCATGGGTTATGGTTATCAAAGTAGCGGAGGCAGTTTCCACAATGCGGGTGATGTAATACATAATTTCTCGGGAGGTAATAGGGTCCAGTCCAGAAACAGGTTCATCAAAAATAATATAATCCGGCTCATAAACCAAAGCTCTGGCAATGCCAATTCTTTTGCGCATACCACCACTAAGCTGGGCAGGATATAGGTTTACGGTATTTTCCAGTCCAACCATTTGCAGGCATTTATGAACCCTATCTTGAATTAAAGCGGTATCTTTTTCTCCGCGTTCATAAAGTGGCAAAGCAACATTTTGCAGAACAGTAAAGGAATCAAGTAAAGCAGCATTTTGGAAAACCATCGCAAAGCGTTTTTTAGTTGTTTTCCTTTGGTCTTCCGAAGAGCGGTGAATATCTATTCCATCAATAACTACACTGCCGGAAACAGGAAAATAAATGCCCAGCAGGGTTTTGATTAAAACAGTTTTTCCGCTACCGCTACGACCCAAAATAACCATATTATTGCCATTATTAAGCGTGAAACTAATATCCACCAAAATTTCTCTATCATTCAGAGAAACGCAGAGCTTTTCAACTTCTATCATATTTATGCAGGTAAAATAAAAAGCCGATTATGATTCCGGCAGAGTTTGCCATAAAATCATATAGGGAAACATCGCGCCCAGGAATAAAATTCTGATGGTATTCATCCAAACCAGCAAGCAACAAAAGAAACACATAAATTAGGATGACAGTTGTTAATTTCCAGTCCTTAAAAATTAGCCAGTATCCAAGCAAACAGCCCAAAATAGCATAAATACCTATATGTTCCAGTTTATCAAAACCGATAATATTTACGGAAGGAATATGTTGAGAAGGCAGAGATGATAAAATCCAGATGAGGCAAAACCAAATAAGAGTAGGGTAAAGAGTCCGAAAGAATTTCATTTTTTGATATCTACCAATTCCCAACAGGAAGAGAGTCCTTTCTTTTTAAAAGTTGCTTTCACGGCGTATTGATTGTTATAAACCCACAGGTTCAGTTTATTATTTTCCTGCAGCATATTGAAGGTTACCATATCTATATAGGGCATCTTTTTCTCGGTTAAATTATGGAAAGTAATTTCATAATGTCTTGCAGGATATTTACCAAGCGGTGTATCAACTGTTTCAGAAGCGAGCTGAACAACATTTGCCTGCCATTTTACACCGTTTGCATCAATAGGATATTTTCCCGTTTGCACTCTTCCGGCTATAACTTCTGCCAGAAAAGAATAGACATCCTGGCTGTTTTTAGCTATAGAATATTGGATAGTGCTATTATCCGATAAGCGAATCATAGTTGCTTGAGAGCTATTATGATTGTAGTTTACAATAACTTTATCATTAACATTTTTTTGACGGATAACCCGGGTATAGGTTATGGGCTGATAGGAACCGTTATGTTCAATCCGATAAATGTTGTTTAATTGAGGGGATATAGCTGTTTCTTTCAGGGATTTGGCTTTTATTTCTATAACCGGTTCATTTTCACTAATTTGGATACTTATTTCAGCCAGTTTAATTCCTAATGCTTTCATATAATATTCTGCAGTTGATGCAATTAGCAAACTGTGCCAGAGTAAAAATAGGGTTAAAAGGTATTTCAGGACAATTCTCCCGGCTTGATTTTCACCTGAATTTGTTTGATGCTTTTCTCATCGGCATCCAAAATGGTAAATTCCAGTTTATCATCATATTTGGCAGTTGCGCCAATAGCAGGAACATTATTGAAATAAGCAAGCAGAAATTCAGCTATATTATCATAGTCCTCCACCGAGATTTCCGTAGAAAAATCCTCATTAAACTGTCGGACGCTGAAATTTCCGCTTATAATATAGGTATTTTCATCTTTTTTAATCAGTTCCGGAATTTCATCTTTATCATATTCATCTCTGATATCGCCAACTATTTCTTCCAGAATATCTTCCAAAGAAATTATACCGCTTGTGCCACCATATTCATCAACCACAACTGCAATCTGTAATTTTTTCTGTTTGAACTGATTTAGCAATGCCTGCACTTTCATATTTTCCGTCACGAACCATACGGGACGCATCAATTCTTTAATAGTTTTCTTTTCGGGATACAAGAGTAGGTCTTTTACATAAATAATTCCTACAATTTCATCTATAGTGCCGCGATAAACGGGAATTCGGGAATAACCGCTGTCAATAATAATCTGTTTCAGTTCTTCAAGGTCTTTGTTTTCTTCTATAGCAGTTATTTTTACTCGTGGCACATAAATTTCTTTTATTTCCGCTTCTTTAAATCTGAAAAGACCTACCAGCATTTTCTTTTCGTGTTCTTCCAAGCTGTGACTGCTGCTTTCGGATTGCAGCAGATTATGAAATTCCTCATGGGTAAATTGCGTTCCTATATATTGGTCTACAGCTTTCCTTTTGGATATAAGTTCGCTTATTTTTTCCAAAACCCATACAACCGGGAAAAATATTAAGCGAAATCCCATCAGTGGAAGGGAAATAATTTTACTAAAACTATCCGCTTTGGAAAGAGCAATCAGTTTGGGAGTCATTTCTCCTAAAAACAAAATCAGAATAGTAGTAATTATAATTTGGACTGTTACTACCGATGATTCCGTATAACCGTATTTAGTTCCGATTTGTAAAGCCAGCAAAGTTCCGAAGGAAGAAATTGCCAAGTTTACAAAAGTATTGCCTAAAAGCAAAGTTATCAGTAACTGTCTGGGTTTGCTCAGTAATTTTATAATCCTTTTTGCACTGCTTTTATCGTTATTTTCCAAGCGTTTCAGCTGAATGCGTGAAAGCGAAAAAAGAGCCGTTTCCGAGCCGGAAAAAAAAGCTGATAACGCAAAAAGGACAATTATTATAAATGCCTTACCGTCATCCACTGCTATATTTCACCTTGTGTCTGTTTTAAATAATATTCTTCTTTTTTGTTCATTTTTTCTGCATCTGCACTGCGGATATGGTCGTAACCAACTAAATGTAACAGACCATGTATCAAAACAGCGCGATATTCTTCTTCTAAAGTTCTAATTCCCTTTTGCTGAAAAAGCCGTTTTATGTCAATAATAATATCACAAATACGCACCGGTTTGGCGGAAAATCCATCTTCCTCATCCCTTTCCTCAATTGCACAAGCGGGTAAATCTGCAGTAATAAAACTTAAAATATCGGTGGTTTCATTTAAACCCCGATAGCGTTTATTGTAATGTTTCATCGTTTCACTATCTACTGTTTTAACGCATATCTGATAACTATGTTCAGGGTCTTCCCGAGAGCATATCAGTTCTGCAATTTTTTCCTGTTCAGATTCCGGAATTATTGTTTCGCCGATTAATTCCAAACTATTCATCTTTTTGTGCTTCCGGATAGTCCAGTCGTTTCCTATAAATACTTTCTAAAACCGGTATAAAGCTCTGTTTCACTATTTTCAGGTCTTTCATAGAAATCGGTGCTTCATCAAACTGTTTTTCTTTCAATAAATAAGTTATGGTATCATCAATAATTTTAGCGATATCTGTTTCGCTTTCAATTTCTTTGGCTTTAGTAGTGGATTCCACAATATCTGCCAGCATCACTAAAGCTGCTTCTTTGGTTTGAGGACGAGGACCAGGATACCTATAGGCATTTGCATCCAGTTCTTTTCCTTCTTTATTTGCCTTTTCATAAAAATAGCGAATTATCATATCGCCATGATGTTGCATTATAATATCTATTACCGGTTGAGGAATTTTGTATTTTTTTGCCAAAGTAATACCTTCTGTAACATGATTACGAATCAACTGAGCACTTTCATTCGGTTCAATCTGGGAATGAATTTCGCTGGAATCTTCATTATTTTCCGTAAATATTTCGGGATTGATTATTTTTCCTATATCGTGATAATAACTTCCTACTCTGGCTAAAAGAGGATTAGCTCCAATGGCTTCAGCGGCATGTTCTGCCAAATTTCCCACTACTAAAGAATGATGATAAGTTCCAACTGCCTCAGTTGCCAGTCGTTTAAGCAGGGGATGGTTAAAATCCAAAAGTTCCAATAGGGTCTGTTTTGTTGCCCTGTTCCACTTTTTTTCATAATAAGGGACAATCAATAAAATACCGGTTATACTTAAAGATGCCGAAATAAAAGCATAACCTATTGAACGCATTATAGTTATTATGGAATCTCTCTTGTAAATTCCCAGGCATATAATTACAACTAACAAAGAAATAAGTAAATATAACCAAATCATCAGATATTCATGCCACACCTTTTGTCGCCGTAATATTAACAGACACATTATGGTAGATAATAACATTATTACCGGAGTGAATGTTTCCCAATTCAGGAAAGGACTTATTACCAATATATTACAAACACTGTAAAGAAGTCCGAATTCAAAATTGACTAAAATCGCTCCCGCTATGGCAATCATTGCAAAAGGAATTATCAGATTACTGCCGGAAAGAACAAAATTGCTGAGCACCGTTAAAATAACCAGCACAATAAAACCTAAATTTATAGGCAAAAAATCCGCTACCGGTATCTTTTCTTCTTTGCTTTGAACTCCGTAATAGTGATTTGCCAGAAAGATAACCACGAAGATAAACATCAGCAAACCGAGGGATAAAAACATTTCCTGCAGAGGCGATTTGCGTATTTTTTGACGCTTATATGCCTCTTGCAAGGATTCCAGTTTCCTAACTTCTTCCTCTGTAACGCGGGAATTTTTGCGGACAATAACTTCGTTTTTTAAGACCATTCCTTCGCTTGGCTGAACCGTTTGCAGGGAACTTTGATTCAGTTCATTCAGCTTTTCTTCGTTTACAAGCAGATTGGGCTTGAGATACTGTTCCGTAAATTCGCTTACAAAGGTTTTTGCTTCGGGAAATTTATCAATCAGTATCTCTTTTGCTTTTTCCCGGGGAAGAAAATCACTAAGCGCTCTTTTTTCCGCGTTGTCATTTTGCCAAATGAGGATACTATCTTCTTCCAGCGATTCATAAATCCCTTGATTGTATAAAGTTCCCAGTTCACGCCGCAGAGATTCGTAAATTCTATCCCGCAAAGATGAACGCAGAGTAAATTCAAGTGCTTCGGGAGAAAAGGAATAACCGGCGCGTTTTAAGTCCGAAGCAATTTTTTCCCAATCGTCAGTTGGCTCTATTGAACATAAAACAGCATAAATATTATCCAGATTGCTAATTGCTTCAAAAAGCGGCTCTTCCGAAATTTCGTAGGGCTTAGCAACTTGGGAAAGCACCTGCTCTTTTTCTTCAGCCAGCTCTTGAGGCGATTTGAGAACAGGAAAATCAAAGGGAGCAATTATCTCCACTTCCGAAACCTGTCCTTCTTTCAAATTATATTCAGGGTAATTAACCCGTCCAACGGCAACTATCTGGTAAATGCCAACGATTATTAAAGCCGTTACTATGCAATAAAGTATGTATTTAGAATTCATAATTTTAACTTTTTTACAATATAGCTTCTCTGTCAAGTGCCATTTTTCCTTTGCGTTTATTTTTGCTTTCTGCCTGCTCTCTCTTTTATTTAATAACTATGAAACAATTAGGTAACGATGCAGTAGCTTTATTACGGTAATGTTACTTGAGTGTTACTTTGGTGTTACGGTAGTGTTAGGGAATCTATTAGGAAAGGACTATGAATAAGTAAGTTAAACGCTTACTTTTTTACCTCTCCCGGATAACACATATTTCACAGATAAAAATGCACACGGACTTCGTATCTTTCGTAGATTAAACAGCACACGGATTGCGCGGATTGCGTAGATTTTTTATTTGATAAGCCATTAACTTCTAACTTGTGATGACTTTTTTTGTAGCCGGAGGATGCCGTTCCTCCGCAAGAATAAATTTTTTTAATTAGCGGAGCTCCGGCAAGTTCCATCTACACAGCAAGTTCTGTCTACACAGGGAGCTCCGTCTACACAATTTAATACCGGGGGTTTTTTATGGCTGTCAACATACCGAAAATCTGAACCTTAACAACCCTCCAAACTTTCTAAATCTTTTTTAACTTCATTTTATATTCGCCATTCTCTATTTTTTTCTCTTTTCTCTTTTTCTCATTGTGAAAATATGTTCTTTTTTGTCTTTGTGAGAAGTCAAATTTGGAATATTATATCAATAACGACATTTGGACTAAGGAGAAATAATGATTCAGCTCTCAGAACTACCTGTAAGTTATGGTAAAATCCATCTTCCGGCAAAAGTTGCATTGGTTGTAACCCAAAAACCCGAAAGCGGATATAATTTAATTACCATTGAATGGTTTATGAGAACTTCTCTACAACCACCGATGTTTGCAATTTCAATCGGCAAAACAAGATACTCTCACGAATGTTTGGAAGCAAACAGATACTTTAATTTAGTTTTCCCTTCTCTGAAAATGAAACCTCTTTTAACTTTATGCGGTTCCAATTCAGGCAGGGATATGGATAAATTTGCCGTGGGCAAAGTGGAATATATTGCAGGTAAATTGCATAAACTTCCGGTTTTGAAAGATGCCGTTGCCTGTTTTGAATGCGAAATTGTTTCCCAAATTCGCAGCGGAGATCATACAATTTATATTGGAGAAGTGCATTATTGCTGGCAAAATCCTGAGGAAGAACTGTTCTATTATCAGTAAGGATATTAAACCCAAACACTTCAGGAAATGAAGAATATATAAAATAAGAAAACCAGGAAAAACTTGGTAATTTAAGGTTTATTTCTTTGCAAAAGCCCGAAAGAGCAAAACAATGATGTAGAAGGTGGCGTAAGCCCCTCGTAAAAGATAAATAGGTCTGTGATGAACAGGATAAAAAAGATTTATGGGATTTTTTATTAGCCACCGAGATCACCGAAGACACCAAAAAAACTTCTAACTCCAGCACTTTGAACTTTGAACTTTGAACTAATAATAGGTCTGTGATGAACAGGATAAAAAAATTTATAGGATTTTAAAAACAATATTTGAAAAAAAGCCCGAAGGGCGACACAATGATAGCGATGGTGGCGTTAGCCCCTCGTAAAATGTAAGCCCCGACTTCTTTTTTCTTTTCTTAGTCCCATTTTCCAAAAAGCCCAAAGGGCGACACAATAATAGCGATGGTGGCGTAAGCCCCTGGTAAAAAAAGGTTGAGAAGGTTGAGAAGGTTTAGAAGGTTGAGATTTCATCAAAGCCCGAAGGGCGAAACAATGATAGCGATGGTGGCGTAAGCCCCTCGTAAAGGAGCCCCGAATTTTCTTCTCTTTTTTTCACCGGGTTAAAACCCGTTGTCAATATCTGTCGTTCCTCCGGAACTCTTTTCCCCAATAAATATAGTTTTGTAGGTTTTTTTCTTACCACCGGGTTAAAACCCGTTGTTAATATCTGTCGTTCCTCTGGAACTTATTCTCGGGAAAAGAGATAATAATCATCCTGCTTTCTTATCACCGGGTTAAAACCCGTTGTCAATATCTGTCGTTCCTCCGGAACTTTTTTCCACAATAAATATAGTTTTGTAGGCTCTTTTCTTATCACCGGGTTAAAACCCTTCTATAATATCTGTCGTTCCTACGGAACTTTTTCTCGGAAAAAGAGATAATGACTCTCCTGCTTTCTTTTCACCGGGTTAAAACCCGTTGTTAATATCTGTCGTTCCTCCGGAACTTTTTTCCTATATCTGCTTTATGAATATAGAAATAATATTCACCTTTTCTACTGGTCGTTACGAGTCCTCCTTGCCAAACAAATTTGATTATTGGTTAAAAGTTATTTCGGCAGTGACGACTCCTGACTTAATTCTTTCTCAATTCTACATTCATAGTAACAGATATTACCAGTGGTAATTTATTTGAAGTATCGGGGTTTTATCTTGCAAATTAAAAGATAAATTAGCTTTTTTGGGTGGAGCTGTCCACCTTAAAACATCAATGGTACTTACTAAATGATTTAAGATTAATATCCCTCCGGCAACAAGAGCATAATTATCATAATCCATACTCCGATTACGGATTTTGTTATATTCACTTCTATGTTTGGAACTGTCCCAATACCAGTATTTATCATTTCCATAGGCATTTTCATTAATATATTGCTGTTGACTTTCCGGATCATCAGGATATAAATTCATAGCTGTTTGACGCACCCAATTATTATAACCACCGGCATCAAAACCACTACTTTCATAGCGGGCTAATTGTTTATAAAATTCATCACTATAACCATCCGGACTCAAATGGGCAAATTTAATGGCGTATTCATAACTTTCCTGTTCCAAGACCTTGCTTTCGCTATGAAAATAATAGATAGAGCCAATTATAACTGCTTCTGCAGTAAGCATTGCATAACCGTAATTTCTGTTAGAACTGATTTGAGACCATCCTGGAACGGCAAAAGATTTTAAAGTTAAAATTCCTCTGCTTTGAGCAAATAGCGATGTAGAAAGCAGAATAATTAAAAGGAAAATGCCAAAACGCTTCACAGTTATTCTCCTAAAATTCAATTTGATAATTCAGCATTGCACCGTTTGCAGGTAAAGGAGCTAAATAAAATTCTCCGTGTTTCTTTTTAGATAAAATGGAACTATCTATAATACTGATACCTCTATTCAATAACATCAGCCCCAAAGCAAGCTGATTATTCATTTTGGTTTTCTGATGCCGTTTACGGAGATGCTTATATTCTTCCCATTTTTCTTCGCTTTGCCAGCTCCATTCTTCATTGCCTTGATAAGTATTGGCGGAAATGTATTCCGCAAAGGATTCAGGGTCATAATTATAAATTAAATAATAGTTGCGAGCCATCATTTCCTGAATATCATTGTAATAATCGCTATTAGGATAATTTTGCACTGCCTGATAGTGCTCATCAGGCATTCCGTAAGGCACTCCGGCATAAAGTTCGGCAAATTTCATAAAGTTCTTTTTCTGCATCTCTATTTCCCGATCAGTGGCAATAAAAGCATAAATATTTATTAAATCCACACCCATTAAAGTAGCACCCCTTGTATTATGCCCTAAAAGCAATTCACCTGTTCCCGGTAAAATTAAAGAAGAAACAGGATACACAAATTTGGGCAAAGCTAATAAGGGAATTATTCCCCATAAAAGCAGAAGAATTATAAGACAGGTTTTCCGTTTCAAAAAGTCCACTTCAACCCCAACATCGGTGTTACATTTCCCAAAGGCATAGCGGCATAGAAATTTAAGGAAGGAACTGATTGAGAAATGTAATAACGGTTAAAATTGCGGGTAACCCTAATGGCATCAAGTCCTGCTGCTAAATGATTGAAAGCCAAGCCCAAAGTGAAAAAATGTGCCATACTATAAGAGTCCTTCGCGTCGTTACGCATTTTAATATAGGTCTGACGCATCCTGCTCATTTCATGGGAATCAATAGGGATAAGGGTTTCAGTATCATTACCCCATAAAGGATAATTTCCAGTCCAGCGCATATTGGGACTATCATTTTCTCCATCAAATTTCCACCGAATGGAATCACGCACACCTGATTCATCACAGGCAAAACGATAATACCAATCCATCCAACCAAAAACATATTGAGGGTATTTACCTATGTCTTCATAAAAATGTTGAGAATTTGTCTTATCTAAGCGAAAATAGCCGTTATCATAAATATCATGTTGGTTTACACCTATCAGAATTGCCTGAATTTCATCTTGCCTACTTCTATCATACCGGAAACCCGTTATTTTAGTTCCATCTGGAGTAATATAGGTTACAATTTCGCCATTGGCATATTTTTCGTATTTTTTGGTTTTATCTTTGCCTTGGTTATTGAAATAAACAAGTCCGCCAATTAGTCCAATTTCCAGAACTGGGAAAATATAGGTTGTAAGAACTGTCTTATTGGCATAAAATTGACCTGCACCAGGAACCAGCATAGACATAGCCATAGCTAACTGGGCATTTTTCCGGTTGTAGTTTATTTTAATTAAATCGTTAGTAACAACAGAATCCCGCATTGCATTCTGCTGTTCTTCTTCTGTTTGATTTAGCCATTGGTCAATATCGGTTTTGGGTTTTTCCTGAGAGAAAAGGCAAAAGGCAAAACCGGCAATAAAAATTAGCAGGATAAATTTCTTCATTGCTAACCCCCTAAAAAATCATTTCTCTACTGCAAATTTGAGGCGTTTCGTGGAACCATTATTTTCCAGAACCATAATATAAACCCCGGAACTAAGTCCCAAAGTGTTTAATTCAAAATCCCTCGGGTTATTATTGGATTCGGGAATAATCATCTTTTTTACCAAAGTTCCGCTAATATCATAAAGATGGAGTTTTGTTTCTCCGAAATAATTTTGCAAATTAAGCTTATAATATGGCTTCCGCACAGGATTGGGATAAATATAGGCAATTTTTTCCGTTGAACTGATACTTTCATCTCTGAAGGCAAAAGTGGCACATCCGCTTGCTCCATTTCTGTAACCGGCAAAAAGAATAGGGTTAGTGTCAATATTCTTTTTACTGTGAATAAATAGCTTTCCTGTGCTATCAGGATAATACCAATTCAGGATTTGCTGTTCCGGCTGGTAATATAAATAATCGTTCTTTTTATCTTTATTTACGGATAAACACATTTCCGGAACTATTCTACCCATTTTATCTATAGCTAAATAACCATTTTCCGCTAAAGGATAGAAGAGAATTTCGGCAGAACCGTTTTTTAGTGCAAAGGGAGTTTCGCAGGGAGAAATTGCTTTCGGAGCAATAACCGGAAAATGAGTTAATTTTGTGCCATCCGCTTTTAAGGCATATTGTTTGTTACCGATACCAAAAAACAGAACGGGGGAAATATCCCCTAAAGAGGAACAGGCAAGTTGACCAGGTTTTTCCTTGCTATGATTGGCAAAGATTAATTCCAGACGGTTTTGATAAATCCGATACAAATTGCCGCTATTTGCCATTACAAAAATCATCTCAATGGTCTTATCGGGATTAGTGTAAATAAGCGGTTCAATATTGCCACAAGGTTCAGGAAGTGTAAATTCACTGAACATATCCAGATTGTCTAATGTTAGAGCAGCCAAAAAGTCCGTTCCTAAAACTATAATTTTATCATCATAACCGGCAATACACTTGGAACCTTGTAAACTGATAAAATTCTGGATAGCGAAGTTTTTCACTGTATAAATACAATCTTTTGTGGTTACTATTAATGTATTATTTACAGGTAAAGGGGTAGTTGTAATAGAATCAGGAAAGGAAATCTGGTGAAAAATAGGCGTATCTAAAGACCAGTCCACTAAAACCAAGGTATTTTGTTTTGACCAAACCAATTCAACATAGCCATCAGTATTGAGGTCTACCTTTTGCAGAGGATAATCAGAACGCGGAAAATTTGTAACAAACTCGCCTATAATATCCTGCCATTCATTATCCCAATAACTGAGCAGGAACATTTTGTTATCAATAAGTACAGGAATGTTGTCTTCATTGAATCCTGTTTTTATAACTGGACCGATAATAAAGGAACTGGTAGCATAATCAAAAATCTGAGTGGTATCAAAACTACCGCTTTCTACCTTGAAACTCATTTTTTTTGCCGGATTACCGATTTCTTTCAGATGATATAAACCGGGAACATTGAAACTATCTACCAAAGGTGGTTTGGTGACAGCTGTTAATTCCGGTTTCCAAGGTTCCTGACTCCAGTTTACAAATAAGCCGTTGGTATCCAAAATGGGTTTATACTTATGAAAATATTCGTACGGAGTTCCTGTCCAATACATAGAATAGTTACTACCCAAATCCGTAAGTCCATCTGCTTCAATTACGGAAACACCTCTGTGGTAAAAACCGGTATTAACGGTATTGGCATCAAAATTACTTGTCCAGTTGCCACTGCTATCCGTTTGCCCTTCATCATATAAAATAGCTTCATTGATATGCCAGACAAGTATACCGCCTCCAATTGCTGAACCATTTGCTTTCATAAAAGAAGGTAAAAGATAGTCATATTCGTAAGTTGGAGGTGGGGGTGAAATATCTTCAAAAGGAGTAGGATAGAGAATAACTCGTCCATCCAAAGCTCCAAAAACAGCTGTTCCTCCATCGCCATCAGGGTCTACATTGCGGTTTTCCACTAAAATATACTCCTTGCTATTTAGGGGAATTTTGTAAGTATGAGGAACAAGATCATTTCCATTTTGCATAGCACTGATAGCAGATAAGGATAATTCTGTCATTGTGTTAAAATCAGGGAATTCTTTTAATAACCCGCGTTCTAGATAACTATCCCGAAACATCAAATTGCGGGAAAAAGCTCCCGGTAAAGTTGGTAAAGCACCTTCCACATAAACCAAATCTCCATTATCCAGTTCATCTATTAAAATGCCTGAACCGCCACTATCCATAATATCAAACACACCAACCATCGGAGAAGAATTATAAACATTATACAAATCCACCATTCCTAAAGAATGACCGAATTCATGAGCTATTACTGCATTTAAGGCACCGAAGCCACTGTGAATTATAGTACCGTTTTCTTCATTTTCATAAAAATCCTGGGAAATGGTTTCGGGAACATTACAGGAATGCGAAATCAGGACTGTTCCATTATCTACTACTGCTTCTTTACCATCACCAACCTTGATAAAAAAGGATGGCAAATCTGATGGTGTATCTCCCATAATATCATGTTGCCAATCCGACCCGGAATGAATAATCATATAATGTCCATAGCTGGCAAAATCAATTTCTTCATCTATGCTATCAGCTGTCTCAAAAGCGGTTTTGAAATATTCTTCCATTCGGCTGACAAATAATTCGGAACTGGCTCCCGGAGGATTATAGTAACCCATACTTTTTGGCAAAGTATAGGCAGGTATATTTTTGGGATAGACATCATAATGAAGCTCATAAGCACCGGCAGAAACAGCTAAATAATAATATTTCAATGCTTCCAGATTTGCCTCAAAATATTCTCTGTTATGTGGAGGTGCACCAACAGAATAAATATAAGTTGAATCAGGTTCCAATTGAAATTTTCCATTACCCGTAGTATTGGGATCATCTGGATATTCTTCTGCAAAATCCACCAGGATAACCAATAACCTGTTAAAATTTGTTTTATCCTTTTTAAGCAAGTCCTGCCTAAAATTATACTGAATTAATTGATTTTGATAGGGATGCTCTGCCAGCTTATGAAACTGCTGTGTTTTTTGCAAAAACATTTTTTGTGCTGATAACAATGCTGCTACCAGCACAAAAAAGATCAGGATTGTATTCTTTTTCATAATTTTATCGGGAAAGTTGAAGTCCGCTTCAACTGTATGTTGTTAGTCGTTTGCACCTTCATTATTTTATTCCCAAGAAATTTCTTCACAGGTGCAAAGGACTCATAACAGCTTTATGATCATATTACCGTAAAAATTAGCGGTAACGAAGTAATTTTGTAGAATTTGAACGATGAGGGCATTGTTCTTCCGGTGTCTTTGAACGAGGGAAATATCGTTCTTCCTATGTTAGAACTCAAAGCCCAGAGAGAAGATTTTATTATAATCAGTCATACCCCCTGCAGGAACCATTGCAAAATCAAATCCCAGTTTATACCGTTTACTGAATTTGTATTGCACACCTACACCAAAACTGGCACCTTCAACCTCACCAACTTTATCAGAGAAATATCCTCCCCTCAAAGAAATCAGATTCAGGTAAGTATATTCTGCTCCAACTCCATAAATTGTTTCATCAAAATACTTCCAGCCAGTAATAAATCTTTCGTAGAGAGGATCCTCATTTGCTAATATTTTACTCATTTCAGCAGTTGCAATTAAACGTCCCATTGGGTTATCAAAAATTTTATAACCCAGCCCGGCTCTGAAAGTTAAAGGAGCCGGATCAGATTGCTCTTCATCAATATATGTAATATCCGGACCTATATTTTGCAAGACAACCGAAGCATTCAAATTATCTACAACTACATCTTTGAATAAAGCACCTACATCAAAAGCAAAACTGAAAGCGGAACCTTCCGTTTCCGTTAAACCAGTTCCAGGACCCAGGTAAGAGTATAACAATTTAAAGTTACCTCCCAATCCAATCTTTTCCGGAACTACTTCATAACCGTAACCTAAAGCACCGGCAACTTCATAAGTATGAAAATCACCGAGCTCAACATTTTGAGCATTGGTTTGAGGTTGTGTTCCTTCATCCAACCAAATAATATGGGCATTGATGTTACCAATTCCATAAAAATAGTTATTAAAGCCCAAATATTCATAGAAGATGTCATCAACCCCAGAACCTTGTAACCAAGGTATGTGAGTTGCTGCAATTTGAGTATGACGGTTAAAAGCTGTTGCCCCTGGATTCCACCACATTGCATAAGCGTCATCTGCAATGGCGGAATAGGCACGTCCCATAGCATTAGCACGAGCTCCTGGTTCAAAGGTTAAGAATAACATTGTTGCCTGAGAAATTCCAGACAAGGCAAAAGGTAGAATAAGCATCAGCAATACGCTGAATACTATAGCGTGGCGCTTAAACATTATACCTCCACAGGTTTTGTATAAAAAGTTTCAGGTTTAAAGAAATATCACCCGAAGTGTGTGATTTGATTTTATATAATCTAATCTGCGAGAAATAAATATCAGTTTAGATTATGCCTCTTCTACAGTCAACTACATTAGTTTAGGACTTATCCCTATAGCAAGTAAATGTTTTTTATCTCCTAAAAAACTTTGGTGCCGAAGGCCGGAATCGAACCGGCATGAGCTATTGCCCGGTGGATTTTGAGTCCACTGCGTCTACCAGTTTCACCACTTCGGCATACTCTTTTGCCAAAAAAACAAGCTCGGTTTAACTGTCAAGTAAAAAGGCATTTTGCCCAAATAGATAAATAAATTCGTTAAAAATAGTATAATCCTTTTATCCCAAAAAGCAAATTCACTGCTGTAGCAGAGAAACAAGCAAGCTGAGAATTGCTTTGACATTTTTACATCATTTCATAATCTTGCATTTCATAAGATTTGCAATAATTCAAGGGTTATAAACTGTATGCAAAAGGAGAATAAAATGCTAACTAAACTCTATGTGCATAACTAATAATGAAGCAGTTTAACGGAACCGTTTTTTGAGGCAACTGATGATTATCAGATGATATTTTTAGTAACGCATAACCCTAAAATAAGCTATAGTGAACTGGCAAGAATTACCGGCAAAAGCATTGCAACAATTAAAAGGTTAATTTGTAAGCTTTAAAAAGATGGCTTAATCAAACAAAGCGGTTTTCCCAGAGGAGGAGAATGGATTTTAACAAGGGATTAAAATAGCTGAAAAAAATAGAGATTTCATTATGCATTTAAGTCGCCTAATTTCTTTATGGTATAAAGCAGATAGAATTTAAAATGAACTATACAGTAAAAAATAGTTGATAAATATCTTAATTAATTGGATTGCGGAATTCTGATTTGCAAATGCTTAAAAGTATAAATTCATTTAGCAACATTCAGTTTCTTTATCAAAGAAAGAATTTGTCAATCCATTGTTCTTCAACTACATTATTCGTGTTAAAGTAAAAAGGAATGTAGTTATGCTTAATTTACAGGTTATATACAAACCGGATGAGTTACCAGAAAACATTTCGCAAAAGGATTTGGTAGATTTTCTATATACGCATTTGGAAAGTTTCGGGGATGCACCTTCAGCCATTAACAAAGCCATTGATTATGCCTTTTCAGCGGAAAAAGGGAAGGGTGGATTCCTCATTTTGGCTTTTGCAGAAGATAAACTCTGCGGAGTTTTAGTAATGAATAAAACAGGGATGGAAGAATATATTCCCGAAAATATTCTGGTATATATTGCTGTAGAGAAATCAATGCGCAATATGGGAATAGGGAGTAGTATATTAAAAAAGGCAAGGGAAATTGCTGATGGAGATATCGCACTTCATATAGAATATGACAATCCGGCAAGGCATCTTTATGAAAGATTCGGCTTTACTTCCAAGTATGCCGAAATGCGTTGGCAGAAAAAGGATTAACAATTTTACACCTTACTTTGCTATCAACAATATTAGTGGTTAAAGATCAATGGTCTGATAATCAATAAACACCTAATTTGCAAGTCCTAAAAGCACTTATAAAGCGGGAAAGTTATATCCTGATCGAAATACTAAAGCATTGCTTACCCAATACTAATGCCATTAGCAATGGGTAAGCAATGAGTGAGTAATGCTATTAGGGAAGGCAATAGTTATGCTAAGGTAAGAGATTGTCCTAATGCAAGATAGTAATTTTTTTAGTCCAAGAACTTCCTGAGGCAAAAAGACGCAGAATATAATTTCCGTTAGCTAACAAATTTCCTTTTTCATCTCTACCATCCCAGAAAAGGTTATAGTTACCGCTATCTTTGGTTTCATTTAAAAGCGTTCTTATTTTTTGCCCTTTTATATTGTAAACTTGCATTAAAACGGGAGATTTTGAGGGAATTCCATAGAAGATTTTAGTGCCAGAATCAAAAGGATTGGGAGCAAATGAATAAAATCCTGCTTTAACAGGTATGGAAGGTGTTTGATTTCCGTTATCATTTATTTCTATAACAGCAGGTCCATAAAACGAATTATATCCATCGTAATCTACAATTTCCAGCCAGTAATAGTAGATATTATTGGAAGTAACCTGGTCTGTATAGGTGTATATTTGTAATTGTGAAGAATTCGTTGCCGGAATAAGGTAATTGAGATTACTGGCTGTGTTCAAATCTGATTGAGTAGCACGGTAAATATAATATCCCATAATATTTGTTTCGGATTGAGTTACCCAAGTTATTCTAACAGTGGAAATACCACTTTGTGTTAAGGAAAAAGAACTTAAAGTTACAGGCAAGGTATCATCTCTTTCTTTACCGATATAGTAATATACATCTTCTTTGGCATTGGGGAAACTATGTGCAATAAAGGAAATCTCTCTGGGATGGGCAGGATTCCAAATAGTGTGCAATGGTTCATTACTGTTTGATAAATATACTTTTGGGAAATTATGAACATTCCAATTGTAGTTATCATCCTCATTTTCACTCCAGTAAAAGGTTACTTTTTTAGAACCATTGAAATTCCCTTTTAGATACCATTTGCGTTTAACATACTCACCATTATTCTGAAAAGGAAGAGAATCTGCCAAAAAATTATACATCAGAGTACCATTTTTGAGAATAACGGTTTTTTTTACATCGGGACTATAAAAACCATCTACTCCTTGAGGTAAAACCGTGTAATTAATATCTCCTTCAAGGAGTTCCAGAGTAGATACAACTGTTATAGGGTGAGTTAAAGTTACACCTGTGGGATTATCAAAAATAATGTCATTTACAGTATAAGCATCTGGCGTTGTGTTAAAATCTCCGGTTTGCTGATGTTCGGTGCCATTAAAAATGTAGTTACCATTGCTGTTATAATTTCTTGTTCCTACCTGCACACTGCCTTTTTTGTCAGTAGACCAAAAACCATCTGGATTAGCGGTTGCAATAGTAGAACCATCTTCCATAGAAAAAGTTCCTGATCCATACCATGCTTCCTTGATAATGTGTACATCAAAATATAGTGTAGTTCCGCTATGAACCAATGCGGTATATATAAGTTTTACATTTTTGCTTAAGGTTATGCCTGCAGGATTATTAAAATCTATACCCAAAACCAGATCCGGTGTCTTCATTCCAGTTATTTGAGGTTCAGTTCCATTATAAATAAGATAAATTTGGTTAAAGCTGATATCACCGCTGCAATTTAGTGAGCCGTCTAAACCTTGAGTATTGGCTGTAGCAATGATGCTTCCGTAATTAGTAGTAAAAGAACAATTGCCGGTTATTGAACCCCGATTTCCAAAGTTAATTCTTCCATTAGAGTTTATATATACATTACAATTATTAGGAGCTGAGGAGGTGATAATACCGTTGTTTTCCAGTATTCCTCCATGTACTTTTAGGGAAGAAGAACTGCTATTTGCTTTTATAAATCCATTGTTAATTAATGTTGAACCGCTATATGTTTCAATTACTCCAATTTCGCAATTTACTGAAGGATTAATGGTTAATATAGCTCCCGAGGCTAATTGCAATGTTCCTACTATAACAAGACCCCCTTCAATAATCATAGAACTGTTCATAGTAACTGTCTGGTTTGATATATATATTGTATTTACAAAAGGGGAAGAGGGAAGTTGTGTTGCATCAATCCAACCAATACCATTATAGCATTCCCATAATTCAAGGGTTTCAAAATTTCCGCCCCATTTTGTTCTATAATCTCCTGTATTGTAACAGAATAAATTAGTTGCAGCTATGGCAAAAATTGCGATAGCAATCAAGCACTTGACACAATAATGTCTAATTTTCATATTGTTTTTGTAAGGCATAATGTAACCCCTTGATCTATACAGTGTTAAGATAGAAATTAAATAGATAATTTAAATTCAAACCCAAACTTTTTAATGGTGGCATAGTGTCAATCATTTTTATGTTTTATAGGAGTTAATTGTTTGTATATAAATAAATAAGGAATAAAAGTCAGATATTATACTGTGAAAAAAGGGTTGACGGTATTGTAGGAAATAAAAAAAAGGCGCTAAAGGAGAAAAGTATTGCCAAAGCGAAAGATTATTGTTGCCATTGACGGTCCTGCTGCTTCCGGGAAAAGCACAACAGCCAAAGAATTGGCTAAAAAATTGGGATATGTGTATCTTGATACAGGAGCTATGTATCGTGCTTGTGCATTACAGGCAATACGGGAAGGAATTTCTCCCAATGATATTTCATCCATAGTGCGTATGCTGGAAAAAATAGATATCCAAATATCCTATACTGAAGAGGAAAATATTATTTGGTTAAATGGGGAAGATGTAAGCCAACAAATTCGCACTCCGGAAATATCAAGTTCCGCTTCGGCTATTTCTGCAATTCCTGCAGTCCGCTATAAAATGGTTGAATTGCAACGCAAACTCGGGAAAAATGGAGGTTTTGTTTTGGAAGGCAGAGATATTGGAACTTATGTATTTCCCGAAGCTGAAGCAAAATTTTTTATGGTAGCTGATTTGGAAGTGAGGGCAAAACGCAGATTTAAAGAGCTGGCAGAAAAAGGGATAAAAACCAATTATACAGATGTCCTAAAGGAATTAAAAGAACGTGATGAAGCAGATGCCAACAGGTCTCTTGCACCCTTAAAACCTGCAGAAGATGCTATTTTAATAGATACAAGCAACTTAACTATTGAAGAACAAGTGCATAAGCTTTACGAAATAACCTGCAGAATAATAGAAAAAATAGATAACAACAATTCGGATAAAGAACCTGAGGAAAGAAAAATCAAGATACGTATAGCAAATTATTTGGGTTATTGTTTTGGTGTAAAACGAGCAATTCAAATGGCGAAAGATGCAAAATTAACAGAAAAACCTGTTTATACTTTAGGAGAGCTTATTCATAATCCTGCTATTGTTCAAGAACTTGAAGAGCAGGGAATTCATATTGCCAATAAAGCGGAAGAGGTAAAAAACAGCACGGTTATTATTCGTTCACATGGAATCACGAAAGAAGAATATAAAATACTAAAAAAAAATAATAACGAAATCATAGATGCTACTTGTCCTTATGTAAAAAGAACACACACTATCCTGAAGCATCTTGTTAAGGAAGATTATCCCGTATTAATTCTGGGTGATAAACAACATCAGGAAGTGATAGGAATGCGTTCTTATGGAAATGAAAAGACATTTGTAATCGGAGAAGACGATCCCATACCGAAAATTAAAGAAAAGCGTTTGGCTATAATGGCACAAACTACCCAAAGGATAGAAAAGCTTCAGGAATTGGTATATAAATTGCTCTCTAACTTTAATGAACTGAGAGTGTTTAATACTATCTGTTTAGCAACAACACAAAGGCAAAAAGCGGCAGAGGAACTTGCCCAAGAAAGTGATGCAATGTTCGTAATCGGCGGTCTGAAAAGTTCCAATACATGTGCTTTAGCGAAGTTGAGTTCAGTTTATTGTCCGACTTATCATATAGAAGATGAAAAACAGTTAGCATCTATTGATATTTCGCCATATAAATCTATTGGTATCACTGCCGGAGCTTCCACTCCGGAAGAGATGATTATAAAAGTTTATAATGTATTATTACAAAAAAGCGGGGATTTTAAGACCGTAACAAGTATTGAAGAAATCCCTATGTTTAAGGAGGAATCATGTTAATACATGATCAAAACACAGTCCCACCCGAAAGCAAAGAAACGGAAAATACCAATCCTGAAGTAGAAACCGTTTTAAGCGTCGGTGAAGACGAAATGTCAAAATTTACAGTTGAGGAAGAAATCAAAGAAGAAGAACCCTCAATTGCCATTCCCGAAGAAATGTTAAGTGAAAATGCCGAAACAGCTGTTTCGGAAGAGGCAAAACCTGAAGAACCTGCTCCTGAACCTGAACCTGAACAGGAAAAAAAGGAGCTTACGCAGGAAGAAAAAGAGCATCAAGAAATGCTTTCTATGTATGAAGAATCTTTCTCCAGTTTCAAGAAAGGTGAAATTATAGAAGGCACGGTTGTGGATATTACCGATAAAGATGTCCGTGTGGATATTGGTTTTAAGTCCGAAGGTATAATACCAATTTCCGAATTTGCCTATACCGGAATTCCGGAACTCAATTCCGTAATTAAAGTGTATATTAATGAAATTGAGAACGGAGAAGGTAAGTTGCTACTTTCTAAAAAGAAAGCCGATTATATGATCAATATTGAACGCATCAAACAGGCATTTGCCGATAAAAGTTCATTAAGCGGAATAATCCGTCGGCGCGTTAAAGGTGGAATGATTGTTGATGTTTTAGGAATAGAGGCATTTTTGCCTGGTTCGCAGATGTCCTTAAAACCGATTCCCAATCTTGATCAGTTCATCGGTAAAGAGCTATATTTCAAAGTGGTGAATATTGATGAGGAACACCACAATATAATTCTTTCCCGGCGTCAGGTTTTAGAAGAAGAAGCAGAACAAAAAAGACAGGAATTGCTCAGAAAAATTCAGATAGATGCGGAACTGGATGGAGAAGTGAAAAATATAACTCAATACGGTGCCTTTATTGATTTAGGCGGAATTGACGGTTTATTGCATCTTACAGATATGAGCTGGGGTAAACTTAATCATCCATCAGAAATGCTCCAAATTGGCGATAAAGTAAAAGTGAAAGTGATAAATTTTGATCCTGAAACAAATAGAATTTCCTTAGGGATGAAACAACTGGTTCCCCATCCCTGGGAAAACATAGAAATTAAATATCCCGAAGGTAGTAGAGTAACCGGCAAGGTTGTGAACTTAAAACCCTTTGGTGCTTTTGTTGAACTTGAACCAGGCGTTGAAGGTCTGGTACATATTTCAGAAATGAGCTGGACAAAAAAGATTAGCGATGCTCATAAATTCTTAAAAATTGGCGAAACAATCAATGCTATAGTGCTGGATATTGATAAAGAAAACAAACGAATTTCCTTAGGTATGAAACAAATGGAACCCAACCCCTGGCTTACTATTGAAGACCGCTATCCTATTGGAACAATTCTAACTCGTAAAATTAAGAGTTTAACTGCCTTTGGTGCTTTTGTGGAAATTGAAGAAGGTATTGACGGTTTAATTCATATTTCTGATATCAGCTGGACTAAAAGAATTTACCATCCTCGCGAAGTATATAAGAAAAATCAGGAAGTTGAAGCAGTAGTTCTTTCTATAGATAGAGCTCAACATCGTGTTGCATTAGGTGTAAAACAACTGGTTCCTGATCCCTGGGAAACATTAGATCAAAGCTTACCTATCAATACTGAAGTAAAGGGAAAAATAGGCAAACTTATTCCTAAAGGTGTATTAGTTGATATTCCTGTAAATAATGATGTTGTAGAAGGTTTTGTTCCTGTTTCGCATCTGGCAATTCCCAAGCTGGAACATAGCGAAGATGCTTTTTATATCGGAGAAGAAATTCCCTTAAAGGTTATTGAACTGGATATGGAAAATCGGCGTTTAATTCTCTCTGTTAAGGCATTCTTCTTCTCTCGCGATCCTAAACTGCAGGAAGAATATATAGCTCTTCATGAACAGTATATGCGGGAAAAAGTTGCTCGTCAACAAAAGAAAAAACAGGAAAAAGAAACTCGCGATAAGAAATTCGTTCAGAAAAAGGAAGAGGAAGAAACAACCAAACCCGAAGAAAAAGAAATTACTCCCGAAAAGACGGAACTAATAAAAGAAGAAATACAAGAAACTATAGGGTTAAAAGAGGAAAAAATAACTGAACCGGAACAGACAATAACAGAAGAAATTCAGAGCAAAATAGAAGAACAGGAAGAAACAAAAGAAACGGAAAAGGAAGAGGAAATTATTCCTGAAATAAAAGAAACTGAAACCATAGAAATCCCAATTACGGAAGAACCTGAACCTGTAGAAATGCCTGTTATGGAAGAACCGGAACCTATAGAAATACCTGTAATAGAGGAACCGGAACCTATAGAAATACCTGTAATAGAGGAACCGGAACCAATAACAACAGAAGAAATACCCGTGGAAATTGAAACTGAAGAAGAAAAGATAGAAACAGAAGAAATTCCTGTGGAAATTGAAGCTGAAGAAGAAGAAAAAGAGGCAGAAGAAATACCCGTGGAAATTGAAACTGAAGAAGAAAAGATAGAAACAGAAGAAATTCCTGTGGAAATTGAAGCGGAAGAAGAAAAAGCGGCAGAAGAAATTCCTGTGGAACCTGTAATTCCTGAACCCGAACATATAGAACCGGAAGAAATAACTATTATAAAAGAAACTTCTGAAGAGGAAAGAGAAGCGGAAAAAACTGAAAAAGAAAGAGAAGAATCCGAGACAATAGTGATACCTGTTACAGACGAAACAGAAGAAAAGAAATCTGAACCTTTAGCAACGCAAGAGGAAACCAAAAAAGAAGATTAAATAAAATTATAACAGCTCATCAAAGTTTAACATTCCTGAGAAGGAAAATAGTATTTACGGATGAGTAAAGGACCTTTTATGAAAAAAATGGCAATATTACCAGCTATATTTCTGCTCCTGTCTTTTAGCTTAAGTGCAGAATTGATTGCTGAAGGGAATAGTAAAAATTCCGTATCCCTGCTTATTGATAATGAAAGCGAAACCATCCTGGAATACCGGATAGGTGAATTTGAAAAAAATATGATCACTATAGAAGGTGAGGAATGGTATCAAATTCGTCTGCCTAAAGAAGGAATAACTCAAGATAAGGGTTATCCTGAATTGCCTGTTTTTAACCGCAGTATTATTATTCCGGATCAGGCATTGATGGCGATTGAGGTCTTTGATCTTGAATTTAAGGACTATCCCATCAAGGTAGCTCCTTCCAAAGGGGTTATTACGCGTGATATAAATCCGGCTACAATTCCTTACACTTTTGACAATGTCTATCAAGAAAATTCTTTCTATCCTCAAAAAATGGTTGCTTTATCAGAGCCCTATATTTTAAGGGATTTCCGTGGGATAACCGTTTTAACTACTCCTTTTGCCTATAATCCAGTTACGGGAACTTTAAGAGTTTATACTTCTTATAAAGTGAAAGTTTATAACCAAGGAAATGATACCGTAAACACTTTCAACCGTTTCCGGACTTCTGTTTCCCGTAGTTTTTCCCCTCTTTATGAAAACCATTTTTTGAACTGGAATTCCTATCGTTATACTCCTGTAGATGATTCCTACGGTAAATTACTGGTTATCTGTCATTCAAGTTTTTTAACTCAGATAGCTCCCTATATTAATTGGAAAAGGCAGAAAGGGATAGATACGGAGTTAGTGGAATTCAGCACAATCGGAACTACTGCCAATCAACTTAAGGCCTATATTCAAAATCGCTATAATGCAGATAATTCTATTACCTTTGTGCAACTGGTTGGTGATGCACCTCAAATTCCAACTCTTTCTTATAGCGGAGGAGGAAGTGATCCCGGTTTTTCTCTTGTAGCAGGTAGTGATAATTATCCCGATATTTTTATTGGAAGGTTTTCAGCTCAAACTACAGCAGAAGTAACAGCGCAAGTGAATAAAACAATCCAATACGAAAAGGACTTGAATACTTCGGCTACTTGGCTATCCAAAGCAATGGGAATTGCTTCTGCTGAAGGAACTAGTGGCGAAGGTGATAATGGAGAAAGTGATATAACCCATATGAATTTGATTCGGACTAAATTGCTAAATTATGGCTACACCAGTGTGGATCAAATTTATGATCCGGGTGCCTCTGCTTCCACGGTTACTACTAATGTAAACACTGGGCGGGGTTTTATCAATTATGTAGGTCATGGTTCCAATACTACCTGGGGAACAACTGGTTTTAGCAATACTAATGCTTCAGCTCTTACTAATGGCAATAAAGTTCCCTTTATTATGGATGTTGCCTGTGTGAACGGTAATTTTGTTTCTTATACCTGTTTTGCTGAAGCCTGGATGAGAAATGCCAATGGGGGAGCAGTTGGAATTTATGCCAGTTCTATAAATCAATCCTGGGCTTCTCCTATGCGAGCTCAAGATGAAGTTACAGACCTCTTAACTGGAGAAGTGCATACAACCCTGGGTGGTTTGTATTATAACGGTTCCTGCAAAATGATGGATGTTTATGGGTATGATGGTGTAGATATGTTTAAAACCTGGCATATTTTCGGAGATGCATCCCTTCAGGTCCGTTCAAAGACCCCTCTGGCAATGACAGTTAGCCACCCTGCATCCGTAACTTCAGGAACAAATAATATTATTATCTCTTCAGGGGTAGCAAATGCTCTTGTGGCAATAACCTATAATAATACTATTTACGGCAAAGCGGTTACCAATAGTAGTGGTTCGGCAATTGTTAATATCAGCAATCCTCCATCAGGAGAAATTACATATACAGTAACGGTTACTGCTTTTAATAGAGTAACTTACACTGGTTCATTACAACAGGTTAATGTTCCTCCGGACCAACCTCGTTTTGTAGCAGAATGGGAACCCGCTCAAGGTTCAATAATTCGTTATCCTTTTGGTTTGCCCTATTCTCTGATAGCTGATTTAGCTAATAATTGTCTATTGTATGTAATAGTATCCAGTTCCTTGCAGGCAACCTGTAATTCAGCTCTTGTTTCCAATGGTGTTAATATGGCTAATGTGCGTTATATTGTTACGGATAATGATACCTATTGGATAAGAGATTATGGACCTTGGACTATTATGAATAGGGAGAATAATCTCCAATTGATTGATTTTACCTATAATCGTCCTCGTCCTTATGATGATGCCGTTCCTTTGGCAATAGCTAATTTCCTGGGAGTAGATTTATATAAGATGAATATTACTCATACAGGTGGTAATATTATGACCGATGGACAGGGAAAAGCAATGAGTACAGACCTAGTTTTAACGGAAAATACTTCCCTCAGTCAAAATGATATAAATATTATGTTTAACAACTATCTTGGAGTTACTGATTATCAATTGTATCCCGATCCTAATAATACATATATAAACCATATTGACTGCTGGGCAAAGCTTCTGGATGTAGATAAAGTTATTATTCGCAGTGTGCCAACAAACCATTCGCAATATAATGCTATTGAAGCAGTAGTAACTCAATGGGAAACAAAACTTTCCAGCTATGGCACTCCCTATAAAATTTATAGGGTCTATACTCCTAATGATGAACCCTATACCAATTCCTTTATTTTGAATAAGCATATTTATGTGCCTTTAATGGGGACTGCTAATGATACTTCTGCTATTCTTGCATATCAAAATGCAATGCCAGGTTATATTGTTACTGGATATTTATACAGCAGTTTTGAGTCCACAGATGCCATTCACTGCAGGGTTAACACTATTTTTGATGATAAAATGATTTCTCTTAAGCATATTCCTCCAGTTCTTTCTCCCGTTGCTCAGTCCCTTACATTGAGTGCCAATATTACTCATACTAATGCTCTAAGTCCAAGTGCAACATACATTTCTTGGAAAATCGGGAAAAATGGAATCTGGCAAAATAGTAACTTGACTTTACAAAGTGATGGAAATTGGGTAACTAATCTTACGGCTCCGGTTATTGGTGATACTCTTTTCTATTGTTTTTCGGTAACGGATGTAACAAATCGTAATGTTACTTTACCTCTTTGTGCGGAATACGATCCTTTTATGTTAATCGGAGTTTATGTGCCTGCAATTAGCCAACCACAAGTGCAATTGCAAGTTCAGGATGCCAATGTTAGAATATCCTGGAATGCAATTCCTTATGCCAATAATTATGTTATCTATTCTGCAAATTCACCGGATGAAGTTTTCCTGCCTGTTGGTTCTACTTCCGCAACTTTTTGGGAAACACCTTTAAACACGGAGAAAAAGTTTTTTAAAGTAGTAGCTCAAAGAGTTGTAAGATAAAAAAAGTTTTTTCAGAATTTTCTCTGCTGAAAGTTTGGAATAAAACAGCGATGGCAATTGCTATTTATTTTCCAGCAGCTGCATTATTTTTTCCGCTACATTTTCACCGAAGAGAGCAGGATGAGTTTCCGGTGGCTTAAAATTATTTACAGCGAAAGGAAAATCCCGAGAAAAAACGGGTAACAGAAGATTCCATCCGCTTTGGACTGTTTCTACCCATTCTGTTTCAGGACGAAGAGTAACACAGGGCTTTTGTAAAATATATGCTTCTTTTTGAATTCCTCCGGAATCGGTAAAAATCATCCGAGAATGTTTCATCAGAAGCAGAAAATCCAGATATGCTTGAGGTTCTATCAAACGGATATTACTAAAACGGTTGTTTTTCATATTATTAAGAATATTAAGCGTGCGGGGATGAACCGGAAAAATTATTAGTTGTTGTAAGGCATCCAATCCTTCAAGAATATGATATAAATTATCAGGATCATCTACATTATAAGGTCTGTGCAATGTCAGAAGACAGTAGTTTTCATCCTCCAATTGCAAAGTAGATAAGACATTTGCTTCTTTTTCCGCTTTTTTTATTCCGAAAGAAAGTGAATCAACCATTATATCCCCAACCAGGAATGTTTTTTCCAGCAAACCTTCTTTGCTTGCATTGTGCATAGCTGTTTCTGTGGGAGCTAATAAAATATCGCTTATATGATCAGCTACAATCCTGTTTATCTCTTCCGGCATACTTTTATTATAACTTCGTAATCCGGCTTCTATATGAGCTGTTTTAATTCCCAGTTTGGCAGAGGTTAAAGCTCCTGCAAGAGTAGTATTGGTATCGCCATAAACAATTGTTAGGTCGGGTTTTTCTTTTATTAAAACGGGCTCCAAAGCATTTAATATACCTGCAGTTTGAGTGCTTTGGCTGCCGGAACCAACATTAAGATTATAATCAGGAGCAGGAATTTCCAAATCCCTGAAAAAAACCTCATTCATTTGAATATCGTAATGCTGTCCACTGTGAATAATTACTTCCTGATGGTGTTTTCTAACTTTCCGGGAAAGAGGAGCCAATTTTATAAATTGAGGTCTGGCTCCTACAATTTGCACTATTTTCATATATAAATCCTTATCTATGTATAACTAATATAGCTTTAAACTTGAATATGATGTAATCAATATAGATTCCTGTTTCCTCTAAAATAACAGGTTATCTGTATATCTTAATCTTCTTTGTTCCTTAATAATTCAAAGGTTTTTACTGTCAAGCAGGAATCCAAAGATAAAAAAGCAGTTAAAAAAAACATATCAAAAATGATGAAGCCCGTAAGTTACTTTCGGGCTTCCTCTAATTATCTGTAATCCTTGTGTTAATTGTATCTTATAAACGCTTAATCGGCTATAAGTTTTTTATTCTCCGATTATTTTTACCAAGACCCTTTTATCGCGCATACCGTCAAATTCGCCGTAGAATATTTGTTCCCAGGTTCCGAAATCCAATTCTCCGTTGGTTATGGCAACCACAACTTCTCTGCCCATAATTTGTCTTTTCAAATGAGCATCGGCATTATCTTCAAAACCGTTATGACGATATTGGGAGTAGGGTTTTTCCGGAGCTAATTTTTCCAGCCAGGTTTCAAAATCACTATGGAGACCTTTTTCGTCATCATTGATAAAAACGGAAGAAGTAATGTGCATAGAATTTACTAAACACAAGCCATCTTTTATTCCGCTTTCGTGTACGACATTTCTCACCAGAGGAGTTATGTTTATAAATTCCCTGCGTTTATCGGTTCTGAAATGCAGTTCTCGGCGATAACTTTTCATGGACAAAGGGGTTGAGAATCCAAATAAGTGGACATCTCTGTAGGGCTGTCAAAAATCAAATCGGCTCCAGCAGCTTGGAGGTCTTTTTTGTTTCCATAACCCCAAGCAGCGCCTATAGCAATCATTCCTGCATTTTTAGCGGTCTGAATATCTACAACACTATCTCCAACAAGAGCAACATTTTGCGGTTTTACAATTAAGCGTTGGGCAAGTTCCAGAGCTACGGTGGGATCAGGTTTTTTGGGTTTATTGGGTTCTTCACCGCTGTAAACGCCAAAAGGATTTTTAGTATGGCGAATCATTGCTCCCCGGAAGAAATGACGAATCATTTTTTTCGTAAAATAATGTGGCTTGTTGGAAAGAATTGCCAGTTTCATTTTACGGGCTACAGCTAATTGAATGAGATACAATACACCGGGGAAAATATTGGTATGCAGATACCATTCAATATCGTAATGATCCCAGAATTTTTTAGCAAGAGCTTCAATATTTTCCGGGGTTCTTTTATCTTCCGGTAAAACTTTTCTTGCCAATTCCATATGTCCATCACCGATAAAGGTTTTATATGCCTCTACCGGATGTTCAGGGTAGCCAAGTTCTTTTAAGGCAGCATTCATTGCACCTGCGATATCAACAACGCTGTCAATTAAAGTGCCATCAAGATCAAAGATGATGGCTTTGATTTGAGGTTTTGTAGTCATTCTTCACTTCCTTACTCTTTATTTTATTTTAAGATGTGGATTCATTTTTTAGTTCCTCAGCATTGGCAATGAATATGTGAGGGAAGGGAATTGTGATATTTTCCTGTTTAAATTTCTCCTTGATACCAATTATCAAAGAGGTCTTCAAATTTTGAAAATCTTCTTTTTTAGTCCAAACGCCAAAAAGAATCTGGATTCCCGAGTCACCAAATTTGTCTATAAAAAACAAGGGAGCTGGGTCTTTTAATGCCAGAGGATTGCTTTCTGCAAGCTCTAGAAGAACTTCCTTAACTTTATGCAGATCATCATCATAGCTAACAGAAAGGTTTATATCAACACGGCGCACAGGATAGCGTGTAATATTGATAACTTCCGTCTTAATCATTGTTTCATTAGGAACTCGCACATAGCGGTTATCAGGTGTTTTCAACTTGATAGATAAAAGGTCTATGGATTCAATTGTTCCGATATTGGAACTTACCTGAACCACATCTCCTACTTTAAATGGCTTTTCCGATATTAAAAATATGCCACTAATAATGTTGGAAAAGCTGGTCTGAGAAGCAAAACCGATAGCTACACCAAAAATGCCCGCCGCTCCTAAAATGGCAGAAAGCCGAAATCCAAATTCATTCAGTAAGGTAATAAACAGAATTAAAATTGCTACATAATAAACGGAGCGAACAACTAACTGTTCACTTTGAGGGGAAAGGCGGTTTTTAACTATCTTCTTAGTAATGGAACGAATCAATCTTACCAAAGGAATTCCAACCACCAGAATAAGAATAACCCGAATTATCAAACTTATCCTTTCCGGAGTAATAAAATCTCCTGTTAGCTTTTCTACATTAATAGCCAGTAGCACTTTTTCTCCTCACTCTAATAATTTTGGCATCCTAAAACAAGATAATCATTTTGGAGATTTATCCAAATATTATTTTACTTTGAAACACTTATCTTCTGTTAACTTTTTGTGGTTCAAGTTTTCTAAAATAGAGCAAACACCCAATAACTACCATCTTTAATTAAATAACCACCTAATCTCTATACTTGTAACAATTCAGTACTTATATACGGTTTAATATTATGACAAACAAATTATATTCCGTAACTTATTGTTATTTAATCAAACTGAACTTTAGGGGCTTTCTGTGCACTTTCTTCTGCCTGGAAGAATTGGAAGGGCTTAACCTTAATAATACTGGCAATAATATTATTCGGGAAAGTTACTATCAGCTGATTGAACTTTTTAGCTGCATCATTATAACGCATTCTTTCAGTTCTGATTCTGTTTTCAATACCTTCCAGCTGGCTTTGAAAAGCCAGAAAATTCTGGTTGGCTTTCAATTCAGGATAGCGTTCCACTACAACCATTAAACGGGAAAGGGCATCACTCAAACCTGCTTGGCTTTGTTGAAATGCCTGAAATGCCTGGGGATTGGTTAATGCGTCAGGAGGAAGATTTAAACTTCCACCGGCTTTTGCACGAGCTTCAGTTACTTGAGTTAAAGTTGATTTTTCGAAATTTGCAGCTCCTTGAACTATTTCCACTAAATTTGGAACAAGATCATATCTGGTTTGATAAACATTTTGTACCTGAGCCCAAGCACTTTCTACATTCACCTTTTCTTTTTGAATGTTATTATAACGCCCGATAAACCAACCGGCACAAATTATAATCACGAGGATAATTGCGAGTAATACAATCAGTCCTTTCTTCATTTTATCTCCAAAATTTATTTTGGTTCCTTTTTAAATATATGGTTTATTTTGTCCAGTAATTTTTTCTCTCCCTTTCGGAGCATTGAAAGCACAAAGAATAACAGCATAATAAGGGAGAAAAGTAAAAGTGAGATTTTTGAACCGAAAGGAGAATTAATATAAGGGCTAAACCTGTTTGTAGTTGGTCTTTCGCATAGATTATGCGATGAAGATAGTGGCTTTAATACAGAAAAGATAACTGCCGCTCAGCTTGTTACAAGTTATATAATCCCATTTAGTTATCTAATAAAACAAAGATAGGCGGGAGTAAATGAATTTTAACTTTAGACCTAAATGTAAAGAAAACTTAACTTTCAGCTTATAAAATCTTAACCAAAGAAAAGTATAATCAAATTAGAGGCGAAAGCCAAGAAAAAGAAAAAAGGAGAATAAAATGAAAAAATCCCAGTTTTGCCTGAACCTTATTTGTTTAGGATTATTGCTTATCCCGGTAGGACTAAACGGTTTAGAAACCAAATTAAGCGGAGAATTTTGGGTTCGTTGGATTTCGGAAATTGCTAAAAGAAAGGATAGCAACGGAAATTACGATGACAAATTAGTGAGTAACTATCTTTCATTGGAAAGAGGTTATCTGGGTTTGGAAACAAAATTTACCGAACAGGTAAAAGGTCGTTTTACTGTTGATATTTTTACAACTGATAAGACCTACGAATATCAGGTATATTCTTTAAGTGACGGCACACTTACTTCTTCTACAAAAAGTGGAAGCATAGACGGAGCTGGGCTTAAAATTAAATATGCTTATGTTGACTTCGGTGGTTTTATTCCCGTTAAAGATATGACCTTAACAGCAGGAATGCAAAAAGTTTATTTCGGTAGTATTTATGACTGGAGTTATACTTTAATTGGCAAAGCGCCGTCTGATGAACATAAAGTAGTAAATTCTTCCGATTTGGGTATAACCTTGAATGGCTTTTTCCCTTCCGGTTTTGGAGAATATCAATTGGGGATTTATAACGGAGAAGGGTATAAGAAAATAGGAGCAAATCTAAAGGAAAATACCGATTTTGCTTATTTGGGAAATTTACGCCTAACTCCAATAGCCGGTTTAACCGTTGGTGGTTCTTATATGCTTAATACGGTAGGACGCGATAAAAATCTTGATGGAGAAACGGTTAATACTTCTTATGAAGAACAGAAATTAACGGATATATTTACGCGCTTGGCTTATGGACCGGTTGATTTGAACTGTGAGTATATTGTTAAAAATGTAAATTTCCCCAATATTACTGACAGCGGTAAAACAAAAGAGTATTCCGCTACCGGCATCTCTATATTTCCCTGTATTAATTTGAAAGCATATTTGCCTTATGATCTTCAATTAGTTGGTTGTTATGATGTTTGGGATGAATCAGACCGTCTGGAAACAGATAAAGCCAGAAGTAAACTTAATGCTTTCACAGTCGGTATAAATTATAACTTTCTTCCCGATGAAACAGACAATCCTGCTATGCAATTACAGCTGAATTATACCGATAAGAAGTATGACGAAGATAAATCTCATAGTGATTATGCAGACGGGAAAAAGGACTCATCGCAAATCTATTTGCAGCTGAAATGGAAATTTGCCAATACACTATAAAGAAAAGGAGATAAAAATGAAAACAAAAAACTATCTGATCAGCATAATAATAATGTTACTTGCAGCATTCAATTTAAATGCAGGAAAGGGTAATCAAATAACCTGCACCGGTTCTACAACAGTTCTTCCTATTGCCCAAGCGACGGCTGAGGCATTTATGAATTCTCATCCGGATATCAATATTTCTGTGCGAGGAGGAGGTTCAGGAGTAGGAGTTGCTGCCTTACAAAATGGAACTACAGATATCTGTAATTCCAGCCGTCCCTTAAAATCAAAAGAAATTTCGGCAGCTAAAGCAAAGGGAATTAATCCCGTTTCTTACGCTATTGCCAATGATGCAATCAGCATTATAGTGCATAAGGACAATCCCCTTAAGGATATTAGCATTCAGCAGATAAAAGATATTTACACTGGTAAGATCAAGAACTGGAAAGTATTGGGAGGTCCCAATTTACCGATTGTAGTCATTTCTCGCGATGTTTCTTCCGGAACTTATGAGGTCTTTAATGAAAAAGTTCTGGCAGGTGCGAAAGTAGAAGGTAGTGCTCAATTGCTTGCCTCCAATAATGCTGTCTTGAGTTCAGTAAGTAATACTCCAGGGGCTATCGGTTATGTGGGTTTGGGATATGTGAATGATAGCGTAAAACTGATCAGCGTAAATGGAATCATCCCTTCGGAAGCGACAGTAAAGAATGGCAGTTATATACTTTCGCGAAAACTCTATATGTATACTAACGGTAAAGCAAAAGGGGATGTAGCAAATTACCTTGGTTTCATTCAAAGTGAAAAAGGACAGCAAATAATTCAAGAATTAGGATTCATCAACATCAAGTAATTGATTAAGAGAACAACAGGTGAGGGTTGCTATTTTTCCCTCACCTGATGTTAGCAAGGAATATGAGATGAGTAGATATAAAGAAAAGGCATTTACAACAATTACCTATACTGCAGCGTTATTTTCTATTATGGTTCTTTTTGCTTTAATATATGGCTTATTTAGAGAGGGTTTGCCGCTTTTTAATAAGGTCTCTTTAACTGAATTTATTTTCAGCAGTAGCTGGTATCCAACGAATGCAGAACCGGAATTCGGTGCCTGGACTTTTATTATCGGTTCTTTTTGTGTTACCATTGGAGCTTTGATAATAGGAATCCCCTTGGGTTTGGGCTCTGCAATTTTTATCTCAGAAATAGCGGGAAATTGGTTAAAAGAAATAGTTAAGCCCGTAATTGAACTTTTAGCAGGAATACCTTCAGTTGTTTATGGGCTTTTTGGAATGTCCGCAATAGCTCCTCTGATTAGAAATTGGTTGAATTTAGATACGGGACTTAATATATTTACTACTTCCTTCATTTTGGGGCTAATGATTGTTCCCATAATTGCCAGTATGAGTGAAGATGCTCTTACCAATGTTCCCAAATCTATAAGGGAAGCGGCTTTAGCCTTGGGTTCCACGAAAATGGAATGTATTTTCCGAGTTATTATTCCCGCCGCGCGAAGAGGGATAGTTGGCAGTATTTTGCTTGGTTTGGGTAGAGCCATTGGAGAAACGATGGTGGTTTTAATGGTGGCAGGAGGCAGTGCTCAAATTCCTAAAAGCATTTTTGATTCAGTAAGACCCTTAACTTCTACAATAGCAGCAGAAATGGGGGAGACGGTTATGGGCAGTTTACATTATCAATCACTCTATGCTTTGGCGATATTGCTTTTTGTGCTCACTTTTGTAATTAACCTGATTACCGAATTTTTTCTCGCTAAAAGGGATACAAAATGAAGAACAGAAAGGTCTTGAATTATTGCGGCAATGGTCTTCTTTTCTTATTGGTTGGGATTACTATTTTGGTTTTATGTATCTTTTTAGTTAGAGTTTTTTCATTAGGTGGCAAGGTTTTAAGCTGGGAATTTTTATTTACAGCTCCCCGAAACTGTATGCAAGAAGGAGGTATTTTTCCTGCATTGGTGGGGACTTTTTGGCTTACCATAATTTCCATTGGCATAGTAATTCCTTTCGGGATTTTAACAGCTATATTTTTAACTAATTATGGTAAACCAAAGTGGTTGTTGAAAGTGGTTCAGATAGCCATTGATACATTGGCTGGAACTCCTTCCATTATTTTTGGCCTTTTTGGAATGGCTATTTTTGTCAACTTTTTTGCAATGAATGTTTCGCTAATTTCCGGAGCTTTAACTTTAGCCATCCTGGCATTACCTTTATTTATCAATTCCTGCATAGAAGCCATTAAAAGTGTTCCTTTTGATTTTTATGAAGCATCTTTAGCTTTGGGTGCAACGAAAAGGCAAACAATCACGAAAATTGTTTTACCTACTGCCTTACCCAATATTTTAACAGGAGTTATCGTTTGTATTGGAAGAGTAGCAGGAGAAACGGCTCCTATTATGTTTACTGCAGCTACTTTTTATACGCGGCGTTTACCTAAGAGCTTAAAAGATGAAGTTATGGCTTTACCTTATCATATTTATGCTTTAATGACGGAAGGAACTCATCCGGAAACACAGGTGCCCATTGCTTACGGGACAGCAGTTGTTTTATTATTGCTGGTTTTAGGTGTTAGCGCCGCAGCAGTCATTATTCGTTCATCCATCAGGAGAAAAAGAAAATGGTAAATAACATTCTATCAACTGAAAATTTAAACCTATGGTTTGGTAGGAACTATGTGCTTAAATATGTTAACCTTAATGTATTAGACAAGAATATTACTGCCGTGATAGGACCTTCCGGCTGCGGGAAATCTACTTTACTGCGCTGTTTTAACCGGATGAATGATCTTATACAGGATACCCATATTGAAGGAAAAGTAAAGCTTTTAGATGATGATATTTATACTTCCAAAATGGATGTAACTGAAATTCGCTCCAAAATTGGAATGGTTTTTCAAAAACCTAATCCCTTTCCTAAGAGCATTTACAAAAATGTTGCCTATGGTTTACAGATTCAAGGTAAATATCATAAAGACGAAATTAATGAGAGAGTTGAACAAGCATTGAAAGCTGCTTGGCTTTGGGAGGAAGTTAAAGACCGTTTGCATAGTCCGGCTATGGCTCTTTCCGGAGGACAGCAACAGCGTTTATGTATTGCCAGAGCATTGGCAAATAGACCTGAAGTTCTTTTGCTGGATGAACCGACTTCCGCTTTAGACCCTCAGTCAACCTCAAAAATTGAAGAACTGTGTTTGGAATTGAAAAAAAGTGTTTGCATTTTAATTGTAACTCATAATATTGCTCAAGCGGGTAGAATTTCCAATTATACCGCTTTTATGTATTTGGGAGAATTAGTGGAATTCGGACCCACGGAAAAAGTTTTTACCGTGCCAGCAGATAAAAGAACCGAATCCTATTTAACAGGTATTTTCGGGTAATTGCTAAAATAAGGAGAAAATATGCTTATAGAAAGAATCTCGGAACTAAAACAATTATTGATGGCAGAAGCGGGATTGGTGGAAAAAATGATTCTTTTGGCTATGGATGGACTTGCCAATTTTGGAACCGCTTTTCTGGAAGAAGTGAATACTTTTGAAACAAGAGTAAATCAAATTGAAATTGAATTGGACGAGAAATGTTTGACGGTGATTGCGTTATATCAGCCGGAAGCAAAAGACCTGCGTCAAATTCTGATGATTTATAAAATAAATAACGATTTGGAACGCTTGGGCGATCAAGCAGTAAATATTGCTGAAAGTTCGGCTCAATTGGTGGGAAGCCCAGTTTTACAATTGATTCCCGAACTCTTCGCGATGAAAGAAGCAGCTTTAAAAATGCTGAAAGATGCCCTTTTTGCTTTCTCGGGTGAGAACTATGAACTTTCACGCCAGGTTTGCGATGCCGATAATATTGTTGATGAGTATAATCGTAACATTTACAAGCATTTGGTAAAGCTAATCCGAGAAAATCCATTACAAACCGACCTCTATCTGCATATCCTGCGAATAGCTAAAAATTTGGAAAGAATTGGCGATTTATCTACTAATATTGCTGAAGATACAATTTTTCTGTCCCGAGGTAAAGTAATTAAACATAGGATAGACAACATACCTTGCTAGTGTAAAGATAAAAAATTTAAGCTCGGTAACTTATTGTTCCTTGGTTATTTGTTTAACGACTCTTTAACACTTCTTTAACACTTCTTTAACACTTCCTTAACTTCGTTAAAGAATCGTTTAATAATGGTTAAATGAGTATTAAAGTTAGCAGAAGGAGAGTTTACTCCTTAGGATACAAGCTTTTCAGGCGACGCAACGCTTTTCTCTTTTGCTGTGTAACGCGTTCAACGCTCATCTGCAAAATGTGGGCAATTTCCTTCAAAGATTTTCCTTCCCCGAAAGATAGCTGAAGAATTGTTCTTTCCAAAGCGGGCATAACTTCAGGGAAATCAAAGCCGATACTATTTGGAGAAATAGGTACAAACGCAGGTTCGTAATTACTGCTATTTGTATCAGTTATTTTATCCGGAAAATTGTCTGCTCCTATATTTTCCTTTATTTCTTCAGAATAAGAGAATGAACTGCTTTTTAGCGCAGCCAGTATTTGTTTTTTAATCCAGTAAGTTGCATAAGTAGTGAATTGCACATTTTTATCCGGATCATAATGTTCTCCGGCTTTCAGCAAACCCAAGATAGCTTCCTGTTTCAGGTCTTCCCAGTCCAATCCTTTGTTGCGATATAATTTAGCAATTCCGTAAGCAAAATTGCCATATTCGGTAATTAGTTCATTGTTCTTTTTGTTATCCAAATCAATGGGTCTCAGGTGCTTGTAAAAGCGGTAAGAAGACAGAAAAAACGCTGCCTTTGCCGAGTTCACTCTGCACGGTTATACTGCCTTGATGTAATTGAACTATATGTTTTACAATTGCCAAGCCCAATCCTGTTCCACTTTGGGTTTTATTTCTGGCGGGGTCTGCTACATAAAAGCGTTCAAAAATACGAGGTAAATGGATGTTATCTATACCTGTGCCGGTATCGCAAACCTCAAAAAGGGCTTCATTTTTTAGCTTTTGGCTGCGGATGGTGATTCCACCCGTGATTGTATAACGCAAAGAATTTTGGACTAAATTGATGAAGACCTGTTCCAGTTTGAAAGGGTCACAAGTGAGATATGGCAAATCTTCATCCAGCTCAATTTTCAGGTAAAGGCCTTTCTCTTCCACCATCGGACTAAGGATAAAGGCGATATTAGCGAAAAAGGTGGCTAAGTTAATTACTTGAAGTTCAATGGCAGCGGTTCTTTCCAGGCGAATCAGCTGTTCCAAATCGCTAATTAGATGAATTAGGCGCTGAGTGTGATTTTGGATTATTTTTAAGTATCTTGTATTTGTCTCATTGATATTATCTTCCATAGCTTCCGCAAAACCGCTGATAGCAGTTAAAGGAGTTCTTAGTTCGTGAGCCAGATTAACGATAAAATCCTTTTTCATCTGTTCTGCTTGCTTTATTTCATCTATATTTTGAAGAATGAATATGCAGCGTTTTGCCTGGTCATTGTGCGAAGCGGAAAGCAAATAATTATGATTATCCATAACTATTTCTTTCATCAGCTTATCTTTGCTACTTCCGCAATCCTTGATAATAGACAGCAGATAGGGGTCTCTGATTATATCGGTATAGAATACATTGTCCTTTTTTCCAATATTACCAAAGAGTTTTTGAAAGGGCTCATTTGCCCATTCCAGTTTGCCTTCGGAACTTTGAGACCACAAAATATCATCAATGGAACTAAGCACTAAACGCAGTTCTTCACGGTGGACAGCTAAATGGTAAATTGTTTTGTCCAATTTTTCCAGCATAAAATTCAGGTCTTTGCCCAAAGCGCAAAATTCTTTTGTCTCCAATTCGGGAATGCGTAAAGAATGGTTTCCGTTCGCAATTTGCACTGCGGTTTGCGATATTTGCTCAAATTGCTGATGCAGGATGCGAATCATATTCACCGTAAGTAATGCGGCAATAATAAGAGATATAATTAATAAAAGCCAAATTGGGATTTGAATTAACAGCAGTATCAGCATCAATCCTATCAATAGAACAAAAGAGAAAGAAAGTAAAAGAGCTATGCTATTCTTCTTTCCGGCCATTTTCTTCCTCACAGAGAAATTGATAACCCACACCTCTGATGTTTCTAATCAGGTAGGCATAAGCACCCAGTTTTTCTCTTAAATTGCGAATGTGAACATCAATAGTGCGTTCAATCACAATCTTATCGTTCCCCCAAAGATAATCCAAAATCTGACTGCGGTTATAAACCCACCCGGGTCTTTTAGTAAGTAACTGCAGGATTTTAAATTCCGTTAAAGTAAGGTCTATCCGCTTACCTTCTATCCACACCTCATAGTGATTAAAATCTATAATAAAATTTTCAGTAATGGCTAACGCATTTTTGCCGTTTTCCCACTCACTCCGTCGTAAAATTGCTTTAATTCTGGCAATAAGTTCTCTACCTTCAAAGGGTTTGGTTACATAATCATCGGCTCCGTATTCCAAGCCCTTGATTTTATCTTCCAGGTCCGTTCTTGCTGTTAACATCAAAATAGGAATTGCGGAGGTTGTTTTATCTTTTTTTATTCTCAAACAAACCTCCATACCATCTAAATCCGGCAACATCAAATCCAGAATAATCAGGTCAGGATGTTCAATTTTAAGCAAATTGAGCATTGGTAGGGCTGTTTTAAAACCCTTTGTAACAAATCCTGCACTCTCCAGTTTCATTCTGATGAGTTCCAGAATGTCTGTTTCATCCTCAACTACGAATATCTTTTTACCTTTTGCATCCATATAAAACCTTTAAATAATATAACTGATTTTGAGCAAGTAAAAACAGCCGGGTTTTGGTTAAATTTTCTTAACAATAAGTTGCTGAGGTTTTTAAGGTCTGGACGAAATTTGGTTTGCAACGATATTTATCTCCTTGTTTCACCTTTTCCCCTTTTTTTACATAATATGCTTTCCAGTTTACTCATTAACCTAAAAAAGCCCGTTACGCAAGAATCGTAACGGGCTTTATGTTTATCAGAGAGATTAGGGGTTTTTCTTTACACTATACCTTGGTCACACATTGCATTGGCAACTTTCAAGAAACCGGCAATATTAGCACCTTTCACATAATTAATATAGCCATCGGGTTCTTTGCCACTATCCACACATGCCTGATGAATGTTTTTCATAATTCCGTGCAGTTTTTCATCCACTTCTTCTCTGCTCCAATTCATACGGATGGAGTTTTGCGTCATTTCCAGTCCGCTTGTAGCAACTCCACCGGCATTTGCAGCTTTGCCTGGAGCATAAAGAATTTTTGCTTTCAGGAAAATTTCCATTGCTTCAGGAGTACAAGGCATATTAGCAGCTTCGGTTACACAAAATACATTGTTATTAATAAGTGCCCTGGCATCATCTCCATTGAGCTCATTTTGCGTAGCACAAGGAATAGCAACATCAACTTTCACTTCCCAGGGACGCTTTCCCGGGAAAAATTTGGCATTAGGATACTTATCGGCATAATCCTTTACGCGATCATTATTGGAAGCACGTAGTACAACCATATAATTAATCTTTTCACCACTTATGCCTTCCTCGTCTAAAATATAACCATCAGGACCAGAAATAGTTACTACTTTTCCACCCAAGTGATTCACTTTTTGAACAGCACCCCAGGCAACATTTCCAAATCCGGAAATGGCAACTCTTTTACCCTTAATGGTTTCACCTTTGGTTTTCAGCATTTCTTCAGTGAAATAAACAACGCCATAACCTGTGGCTTCAGGACGAACTAAACTTCCACCCCAATTAAGACCTTTACCTGTAAAAACTCCAGTAAATTCATTCATCAGCTTTTTATACATTCCAAACATATAGCCAATTTCACGAGCTCCAACACCTATGTCACCAGCCGGAACATCCGTGTTGGGACCAATATGACGAAATAGTTCAGTCATAAAGGACTGGCAAAAACGCATAATTTCGCCATCACTTTTTCCTCTGGCATCAAAATCACTGCCACCTTTGCCTCCACCCATAGGAAGAGTCGTTAAGCTGTTTTTGAAGGTTTGTTCAAAGCCCAAAAACTTCAAAATGGATAAATTTACACTGGGATGAAAACGCAATCCCCCTTTATAAGGTCCGATTGCACTGTTAAATTGAACACGATAGCCACGATTTACTTGAACATCGCCTTTGTCGTCAACCCAAGGAACACGGAAAATAATTACGCGTTCGGGCTCTACAATACGCTCAAGGATATTGGCTTTAACAAAACGGGGATTATTAATATAAACATCCCAGATTGTTTCTACTACTTCTTTAACTGCCTGTAAGAATTCAGGTTCACCTGGATTCTTGGCTTCCACTTTTGCCATAAACTCATTGATGGTCACGAGTTCCTCCATATATTATATTGTTTTTCTTAACCTAAAAATAATTCTATCAATTTATGTCAAGTAGGAAAAAGAAAAGGTTAACGGGATAACGAGTTAACGGGTGAACAGGTGAACAGGTTAACAGGGAAATAAAAATCGTTGCAAACTCTGAAATGGGCAATTGGAGCTTGCTGATGCTCTGCATTTATGAACAATGGCGTCTTCTTCGGTTCATCTATAATCGTTACAAGTCCTCGCTGCAAAATAAAATTCCTTTATTCTTTAAAATCCTGCTTATTCCAGTCCTATTTATCTTCCAGCAACTTAGGAACTTTGGGTGCACGCAAACGATGAGCTACAGGAAAACCTGAACCCAAAAGAGGTCTTACATAATACTTGAATTCATCGGTAATTCCATTTCCTTCAGCATTAATATATTCATCGGGCATAGTTCTTGTTTTTCCGGCAATATCGCTTAAATTTTCCAACTGGTAATTCACAGAGTAAAATCCCGTTCTTTGAATAGAAATTGAACCATCCAAATTATACCAGATAGCATAATGAGCTGCTCTTTCTCCAACTTCGCGTGCTTCCCTTTGATCAACATCACTTACACAGCCGATAAAAGAACGCTGTAAATAACCAAAAGTATCGCTACGCACTCTTTTAATTTTCAGTTTAGTGCGAACAAGTTCACTAAGTAAATCACCCAAAACTCCTGTTCCGGAAAGCTGAACATTGCCATGAGCATCTTTTTCCTGATTTCCTGAAAGTTTTGTAACAATGGGCACTCCATTTTCATCAACAATACCTTCGGAAACGGCTACTACACATCTGCCATAAAGATCATAAATGCGTTTTACATCATTTAAGAAATTCTCTCGGTGAAAAGGATGTTCAGGTAAATATACAAGATGAGGTCCGTCATCAGGATATTTTTGTGCCATAACTGAAGAAGCAGTTAAAAAACCGGCATGACGACCCATAACCACTCCAATATAAACCCCGGGTAAAGCGCGATTATCTAAATTGACTCCTGTAAAAGCAGAAGCTACAAATCGTGCTGCAGAGCCAAAACCAGGTGTATGATCATTCAAAACCAAATCGTTATCAATGGTTTTAGGAATATGAATAGCCCGAAATTCATAATCCGCTTGGGTTGCCTGTTCATTTACAATGCGAACTGTATCGGCAGAATCGTTGCCTCCGATATAGAAAAAATATCTGACATCGTGTGCTTTTAGCACTTTAAAAATTTCCATACAATACTTTTCGTCCGGTTTATCCCGCGTAGAAAGTAATGCTGAAGATGGTGTATTAGCCACCTGTTCCAAATTGTGAGTTGTCTCCTGGGTTAAATCTACAAATTCCTCATTCACAATTCCCTGAACTCCATATAGAGCTCCATAAACACGCGTAACTTGGGGAAATTTTCTTGCTTCCAGGGTTACTCCTACTAAGGACTGATTGATTACAGCAGTAGGACCTCCGCCCTGTGCTATAACAACTTTTCCTTCCAGTTTCATTTTAAATCCTCCATTCTGATTAAGCTTCATAAAACACTTAAAACAAAGTGCTGATAATCTGTCCAGTAGAAAATACTTGCTTAAAAAAGTGTCTGTAGAAAGATGGTAAAATAAATGTATTGTATTATATTTCGTGAGGATAAATGAGTTACATTGTCTTAGCCAGAAAGTACCGCCCCCAGAACTTTAAAGAAGTTTACTCTCAGGAGCATATAACGGAAATCCTGCAAAGTGCCATAGCTACAAATAGAATAGCTCACGCTTATTTATTTACAGGACCCCGAGGTGTAGGAAAAACCTCATTGGCAAGAATTTTAGCAAAGAGTTTGAATTGTGTAAACGGACCAACTACTACACCTTGTAATGCCTGTTCCAATTGTTTGGAAATTACGGCAGGAACTTCTCCCGATGTAATTGAAATTGATGGTGCTTCCAATACCAGTGTAGATGATATTCGTGAATTGCAACGCGAGCTTTTATATCCTGCCAGCAGTTCCAATTATAAAATATACATCATTGACGAAGTGCATATGCTCTCTAAAAATGCTTTCAATGCATTGCTTAAGACCCTGGAAGAACCGCCGGATAATGTTATCTTCATTTTTGCTACAACAGAACCCCAAAAGGTTTTGCCAACTATTATTTCTCGTTGTCAGCGTTATGATTTTAAACGTATTCCAATTGCTTCCATAGTTCAGCGATTGCAGGAAATAAGCATCCTGGAGGGGATAAAAATTGATTCCGAATCCCTTTATTTAATAGCTCGTAAGGCAGATGGAGGAATGCGCGATGCCCTATCGTTGATGGATCAGGCAATTTCATATTGTTTGAATAATATTACTATTGACAAAGTCCGTCAAATATTTGGTATGATTCCCAATCAGGTCTATCAGAAATTTCTAACTTTGATTTACAATAAAGATACTCAGGGTCTTATTAACGAATTGCATTTGATTTTTGAACAGGGAATTGACCTCCAAGAATTTATAGCCAATATGCAAGAATTTGTGAGGATCCTTATATTACGTAAACTGCAAGTTCAAATTAAGGATATAAATCCCGATGAACTTTCTTTGTTTGATGAATTAGCTGAATTATTCGGGCAGAACAAATTGCTGTATATTCTTTCTTACCTTATTGCCTGTAGAAATGATTTAAGGGGAAGTAGCAATCCCTACCTTATTTTAGAAGCACTGATGATTAAACTTTGCAAGCTTGATGAAATGGAAGATATTGCCTCTTTAATTGGCAAGATTAATATAAATGCCTTTGCCCAACCTGTATCTATGGCTTCTCCAACAACAGCTAAGACAATTCAAAGCAGTTATGTAGCCAGTTCGGCTGAAGTTCCTTACCACGAAGAATCAACTATAGCTAAAATGGAATTTAACCAGGAAAATCTGGAACAGCTTTGGCAGAGAATTATTACCCGCGCTAAAAAAATCAGTCAAATGTGTGCCCTTGCTTTAGATGCTACTACAGACAGAAAAGTGGAAGGGCGAAAACTTTGTTTAACAGTAGAAAGCAATACTAATTTCCGCTGTTTGAAAAGCAATCAGGAAAAGCTGGAAGAATCTATTTCCGAACTTTTTGAGAAACCTATTTCTATCTCTTTGCAATTACAGGAAACGGAACCTCCTACCAAAGTTAATATTCAACACAAAACACTGGAAGATATAAAACACGAAAATCCGGAGCTGGCAAAATTTATAGACCTCACAGATTCCGTGCTGGTTAAAAGCTAATGAAGAAATGCTTTCCTCTATTTACAATATTGTATTCTACTTTTCTAATTTGGCTGAAACGAGGCGTAGATAAGATAATTGCTGAAGACAAAAAGAAATCAGTTCCCGATATTTTTCAAAGTATTTCCATAATTATCGCAGCCAGAAATGAAATAAAGAATCTGCCAAATTTACTAAACTCCCTTGCCTGTTTGGATTATCCCCAGGACAAATATGAAATAATTATTGTAAATGACCATAGCAACGATGGCAGTAAAGAATATTTGGCTACTCAGAAAAATATTCCTAATCTTAAAATTATAAATTTCTATAGGGAGACCCCACCCTTAACAGGAAAAAAAGCTGCCTTGCAACAAGGTATAGAACAAGCTCAATATGAAATTCTTGCTTTTACCGATGCCGATTGTATGGTCCCCGTTTACTGGTTACAAGAAATAAACCGGTCTTTTACTAAAGAAACAGATTACCTGCTTTCCTATTCAGTTATAAAAAGAAAACCCGATGACAGCATCATTCGTCTGAAAAATTTTGAACGCAGTGTTAATTATGCTTTAGCTGCAGCGGGCTTATATTACAAAATTCCTTTTACTAGCAGTGCCTGTAATATGGTTTACAGGAAAAAGACCTTTCTGGAAAGTGGTGGTTTTGAAGGAATAGGACATTTAAGATCAGGTGATGACGATTTACTATTAATAAAAATGATGCCTAATATCAGAAAAGCAGCGTACAATCCCAATACAGCAATGCAGGTTACCTCTATTGATGGCACAGACAGAAAAAAGCATCATCAAACAAATATCCGCAGAGCTTCCAAATTCAAATATTATCCCTGGTGGCTGAAAGGTCTTTGTGCCTTTATTTTTATTTATTTTTGTCTGTTTTATATTGCTCTGTGGCAAGCTATACATAAGAAAAGCGGTAAAGCAATTAAACTTTCTTTACTGCTTAAAACAGCAGCCGAATTTGCTTTTTCCTATAGCCATTTAAGGCAAATTGGAAGAGGCAAACTCGCTTTTTTGTATCCTCTTCAGATATTTGTATTTCCCCTTCACTTCATTTTCTATGGCTTGCGGGGAACTTTAGGAAAATATACCTGGAAATAGTTACATTTCAATTAACCTGGCTTGCACATATTCCAGAGCATTAAGTTCTGAAATCATATTCTCCAGAATATTTTGTTCTCCTTGCACCTCCAGAACAACTAAACCATCATTGGCGCAGAATTCATTAGAGACCTCATGTAAACCTAAACGGACGCGAATATTGCATCCATACTTGGTTAAAATTCCTTGAACTTTTGTAGCTTCAGTGCTACGTTGATCAATTTTTACAAGCACAATCTTGTAAACCATAATATCCTCCCCTTATATTTTCTTACTGAGCTTTGCCCAGCTGTCTTTTAAGTCCACAATACGGTTAAAAATCAATGCTTCGGGCTTACTGCTATAATCAACATTGAAATAACCAATTCGCAGAAACTGATAATGTTCTCCAATCTTTGCTTCTTGCAAATTTTCTTCTGCTAAACAGTTTTGTTTAACTATCAGCGAATTTGGATTCAAGTAATCCTGATAGGTCTTTCCTTCTTCCATATTACTCATATCCGCTAAAGTGAAAAGGCGATCATATAAACGCAATTCTACAGGAATAGCATCTTCCGCACAAACCCAATGTAAAGTTCCTTTCACTTTGCGTCCATCTTCTGTCCATCCGCCGCGTGATTTTTCATCGTAAGTGCAAAGCAATTCTATAATTTCGCCCTTCTCATTTTTGATTACTTCATTACAAGTGATATAATAAGCGTATTTTAAGCGAACTTCTTTGCCCAAGGCAAGACGAAACCAACCTTTCACCGGATTTTCACTGAAATCATCTTTTTCTATATGAAGATTGCGGGAGAACTTTATTTTCCTCTTTCCCGCAGAAGGATCTTCCGGATTATTTTCCGCATCAAACTCCTCTATTTTGCCTTCTGGGTAATTAGTAATAGTTAATTTTATTGGATTTACCACTACCATTCTGCGCTCAGCTCTTTTATTCAAATCCTCGCGTACACAAAACATCAGTAGTTCATCATCTACTAAAGAATTAGCTTTGGAAACACCAATCCGCTCAGAAAATTCCCTAATTGCTTCCGGAGTAAAACCTCTTCTGCGCATTCCTGCAATTGTAGGCATCCTGGGATCATCCCAACCGCTTACTAAATGGTTATTTACCAATTCCAGTAAAAGCCGTTTACTCATTATTGTATAAGCAAGATTCAAACGGGCAAATTCTATTTGTTGCGGATGACACGGAACCGGTAATTGATCTAAAAACCAGTCGTATAAAGGTCGGTGATCCTCAAATTCCAAAGTGCAAATAGAGTGTGTTATTCCTTCCAAAGCATCGGAAACACAATGTGTGTAATCATACATAGGATAAATCTGCCAGTCATTACCGGTTCTATGGTGATGGGTTTTTTTAATTCTGTAAATAACCGGATCGCGCATATTCAAATTAGGCGAAGCCATATCAATTTTTGCCCTTAAAGTTCTGCTGCCTTCGGGAAATTCACCTGCTTTCATCCTTCTGAACAGATCAAGGTTTTCTTCTATACTGCGATTTCTGTAGGGACTATCTTTCCCCGGAACCGTTAAAGTGCCTCTATATTCTTTCAGTTCTTCCAAAGAGAGATCACAAACGAATGCCTTGCCGGCTTTGATTAAGTATTCCGCATATTCATACAGTTTATCAAAATAGTCAGATGCATAATATAAATGTTCACCCCAGTCAAAACCTAACCAATGCACATCTTCCATAATGGAATTAACATATTCCACATCTTCTTTCACCGGATTGCTGTCATCAAAACGCAGATGACAACGACCCCTATAGTCCTTTGCCAAACCGAAATTTAAACAGATGGATTTGGCATGGCCGATATGTAAATAACCATTGGGCTCAGGAGGAAAACGCGTTACAATACTTTTATGCTTTCCGCTTGCTAAATCCCTTTCTATTATAGAGCGGATAAAATTGGAAGTTACTGCCTTTTCTTCTTTATTTTCAGTGATATTTTCCTTTGTATCCATATTCAATCCTTTCTTTATAATCATTTTGTCATATTATGATAGTGTGCTTTTTCTGTCAAGTGCAATGAAGGTTATCCTCTCACAGATTTCACAGATTGAATAAAAATATGGATAAAAAATAAGAGCACGCAGATTACGCAGATAACGCAGATTACGCAGATTTTTACTTATAATTATTCTTATATAATATAAAATCCAGCTGATCCAGTTATCTGCGTTCTATTGTTTTTCTCCTTTTAACTAACTTCAGTTCTTCCGACCTTTTATTAGCAGAAGTTTTGCGGCTTTATTGATTACTTCCGTAAGGTCTAAGGCAATATCTATGTTTTCAGCCAGAACGAGGAGACCATGCTTTTCCCAGATAAGTGCTTGTTTATCTTGGATGGATTCACAGCTTTTTTCTGCTAATTCTAAAGTTCCGGGAGGAGCATAATCAACCACAGCAATTCCTTGGGGAAGGAATAATTGTATTTCAGGAAGTACCTCAAATAAGTATTCATTCAAGCGTTGGGGATATTTCTTATTATTCTGAAAAACGGAGGTATGGGAAAGAGCGATAACTTCTGTGGGATGGGTATGCAGAAGACAAGATACATTAGTATTTTTATTAATTTCTTGCAGTTTACGGTGACAGAGCCATTCGGAAGTAGGTTTGGCAGTATCAGGAAAGTAATGTTCTTCTTTATCAATACCGATTATCATTAAACAATCCTCCGGTTCATCTATCATATCCCGAAAACGGCTGCCAGTTCTGGAAACAAGGAACCAATCCTGATAAGGATAGTAATTTTCCCAACCGTTTGTCCTGATAAATGGCATCAGTAAAGCAGAAATACGGATAGATATATTTCCGGCATTAGCTTCAGCCCAACCTTGTTGATGGATAACTTTAGCGATTTTGCTTAGACGCATTATCAGATTTCTGAATGGTAGAACATTGTTAAAAACATCATTAAATAGCATTGTTGAATCTTTATTTTTGGTCATTTCACTGCTTCACTTAATTATGTGCAGCCAATCCTTCAGCAAAAATTCCAGCCGTCCTATCAATAAAGAGATACGAGCCATAACCGTATAGCCAAAAGAAGCACCAAAACTAATCATCAAAAACCAGATTCCCAGTTTGGAAGGAACAGCTCTGATGCCTTCTTGTTTTTTACTGAAATAGAAGAAATAAACACCGCAGATGGTTCCTACAATTAAAAGTATGTTTCCAATAACTGTTACAACATTATCAGAGGCAAAAGGATTAATCATTGTAGCGCTGATTTGTCCCAAAAGGTCTGTCTTGGCATAGCGAACCATATTAATTCCGGCAGAAGTGCCAATCATAATTGCAATGGGATAGCGGCTAAGCCATTGCGTTTTTGGAATTAAGCGCAGCAACATCATCAAACCCAAAGCGGTAGGAATAAGCAAAATCAGGTTTCCCTTAAAATCGGTAAAGAGTTTATTAAACAGATTGGGAACCATAACGCTATAATATAAATAGACCAACCAGTAGGCAGCGGAAAGTCCTACAAAAATTTGTTCGGAGAGTTTATAGAAAGGATTATCCTTATAGAGAAAGCTGAAGATGCTTAAAGTGAAGAATACTGATAGCCAAAGTCCGAAGGTAGCCATAAATCCGCTCATTGTGCACCCCTTTTTCTGCTGTAGAAAGCTTTTATATTTCCGATAATGATGAAAACCAAAATCAGCAGATGAGCAATGGACTGTGCATCCATTTTGATAGTGGCGCTGCCAATTTTATTGATCAGTGTTTCATATTCTGAGGCAGCTTTAAGTCCGCCAAGTAAGCCATAAAGTTGTTTCTGGCTATTTACATAAGGTAATAAACCAGGAGCGCTAACTGCTGTAGTTCCGCCTGTAACAGGAGTTCCTAAAGGATCGCGAGCAGCCATAACCCATTCTTTAATTCCTGGAGTTCCACTGGAAAGGGAACAAATATAGGCAACATCTTTCAGGGTTTTAACCTTTTTCAACATTGGAATATTTTCATATTTTGTCCCGCTTTGATCGGAGGGAAAAACCTCTTGCATTGATTTTCCCATTGCTTGAATAGCAACAATACCTGCAACTTTGTAGCCCAAATTAACATAATCCACACCATATTTTTTCTCAGGATATTTTTTAAGGGCTACAGTAAATGCCTGGTCTGCCATTTGCACACCTTGAGGCCAAAGAGCCACGGCAATAATTTTTTGATTGCGGGAAAAAGAATGTTCCAGCATTGCTTCTGCCATTGGTTGAATTTCCGTTATCGTAGAAGGATCGTAATCAAAGGAAAAGAGGACAACAGACGAATCGGGAGTATTTTCTATCAATTCCCAAGCCATTTTTGTGTAGCTGGAGACCTCAGTTTTCCAGCCGATAGGAAAAATAAGGGGCAGAGCAACTGCAACTAAAAGGACTAAATAGATTATTCTGCGTTCGGTTTGGGTATTTTTATTAGCGCTCATTTTTCGCCTCCCAGATAGGATCTTTCAATACCAAGAATAATCCGTAAACTGCTACCTATTATTCCTAAAGCAGCGCTAATCAGAATTGCCCTTTGAGCTGCAGAATTGGGAAATTCCATAATAAAATCGCTCAAATTGGGAAGATGTAAAAATTTAAGCCCTTCTGGAAGCCAGGAAGTAAGCATTCCACCAAAACTGGTTCTTCCCAACATTACTATTACAGCCGTAATCATTAATAGATTGGATTCAAAACTACGAATAATAAAAGCACGATAAGCAGCTGAAGCAATAAAAAATGCCAGCAGGGAAAACATTGTTGACGATAGTGGCATAAAAGCATTGGCAAACAGATAATCAAAGGGTTTCATTCCTACCGTTGCCTGGATTTTTTCTCCATTGCCCAGAATTCCTCTATATTCCTGGGTTCCCCACAGCAAGCCAAAAATTAACATTACAGTAAAACTAATCAGACCTGCGAGGTAAAATGGCCAGTCCTTGTTTTTTTCTTTGATTTTTTTAATGTTTGCCTGAAACAAACTGATTTGCCCTAAAAGAATGGCAAAACCAGAAATAATCATAAACCAATCCTGCAAAGTGGTAATCAGCATATTGAAAGGACGGTGGGGAATAAATTCGGAAATAACTACCAGAATTCCACATACGAAGGCAAAGACAAGGGGGATTTTATACTTCATTGTGCCCCCTCAAAAAATGCTTTAAACCAATGCCAGCCAGACATTTCTGTTATTACTCCAGCTATAATTAATAGAATTACTAAAAGTTTACCGAAATCGTGTCCTTTTAAAGAACCCAGCTGTTGCGGATCACGAGAAAGATAAGCGGAAGCGGCAAAAAGTTCTTCTCCAATCAAAGTGTAATCACAAGAAACCACAAAAAAGGGTAATTGACTTGCCTGAGCGGTTCCAGCTGTTTGAATTGCGCCTGTACTAAAACCGGTTTCGGCTAAAATTAAGGATTCGGCATAAAAACTTCCGAGGAAAAAATTGGCTGCTGGCTGTTCGCGTACCATAATTCCATCAATTCCAGCTACATAACCAAATTGGTCATCGGTTAAGTAAAAAATCCTGTCCTGATTGTAAGCATCGGGCTTTTCAGCTTTGATATATGCTTCTTTTACAACTTCTCTGGCAGCGGATAAAACCATAGAAAACCTGCAGGGAACAATTATTTCCGTATCATATTCCGCCACTTTATGAGCCAAATGGCTTAAGATGGTTAAACTGGAAATGGTTTGAATATCATCCAAATCCATAATTCCGGGAACAAAAAGAATGGGTTTTCCCTTTTCCGTAGCCCTGCCAATGGAATCCTCAATACAATCCAGACCGCTAATCCTGCGAATATAATAGTCCTTTCCTTTGCGAGCATTTTGAACATAATAGATAATGGCAATGGAGACAGCAAGCAGAATTAAAAGATAGGAAAGCTTGTGCAGATAGAACCATTGTTCCTTGGGTTGAGCTTCTGCCATAAAAAATATGGTATCATTAAATGCAGGACGTGGAACCAGCAAACGGTATCTGTATTTAAAATCAGGATTAAGTTCATTTTGCGTAAAGGAAAGAGACCTTCCTTTACCAGTGTAAATTGTTTCCCAGGTTCCATCTTCCAAAGCTTTTTGCAGATAGACAGTATCGGCAGGAACATTTGCTTTAATGTTTAGCGCCTTTCCATCATCCCAGGGAACATCTTCAATCCAAAAAAAGGTGGATTGGGCAAATAACAGGGTGGAAAAGAATAGAATACCCGAAATTAGTATTACTTTTTTCATTATCTTCCTTTTAGTTTTTTGCAGGATGACAAACAACAATTTGCCACAAAGTTCAAAAAAATCCATTATTCTGTATCTGTCCCATCAGAATTCAATAGAACAGCCATAGATAATAAGGTTGGGAAAGCAATATCAGCAATCCTTAAATCTTGCTTTTTCCCAACCTGATTGTAACATAATAATAGCAGAAATTACTTTTTAAAGGTCTCTTTAATCTGATTAGTCAGCGAAATTATTTGATCCAGCTGTTCCGGAGTATATGTCTTTTCTTTATCGGCATCAATAACCGCTTTAAGCTGTTCCATCAAACCTAAAACCTCTTGAAATTCAGGTTGACTGGTAATATGTTCTGCTTTGATATTTTTCAAATTGCCGATTAAGCTATTGAATGTGCCTTTTTGATTTAATGCCTTGGTTTTTTCTGCAGAGTAATCCTGTTTTATAAGCCAGGCAACGCGATTTGTAGCTTCAATCCAACCGCCGAGAAGCATCAGAGTGTAGTTATCAAAACTTTCCATTTCCCAGAGCTTATCTTCCACTTTTTTCTTGTGATTATCCAAAGCGGTTTCCAGTTCAGTCCATTGTTCTTTTTCAAGCAAATTTTTCAGTTCGGCACTCATTTGATTTACTTCTTCCTCCAAACCCAGAAGAGTGGTTAAATCCATCATCTTGGAAGAAATCTGACTAAGGCGCTTTTTATTATGACCTTTAGCAGCTAAAGTAGCATCTGCCGTTAGTAAACCTAAAGAAAAAGCGTTACGAACCTCTTCTTGCTTGGTTTTATAAAGATCAGCAGGAACGGCAGCTGAAATGTCTTTTGCCTGAAGTTGATCCAGAACTCTAAAAACCTCTTTAAATGAAGGGAGAGGGGCATAAGTTGTGATAGCGGATGCTGTTTCCTGGCTGGGTAATTTTTCTTCCTTTTTTTTACAACCAACCAGACCCATCAAAATTACGATGGCAATAATTAACCAAACCGTTTTTTTCATTGTTTACTCCTTTTATCTAATTCATCATTTAGCAAAAGCTTATGTCTGATAAAAAAGGGTTTTATTAACTTTTTTTCTTTGTTTACCAAGGATAAAGAATTGTCAAGGAAAAAAGGCAAACTATTCGGAAGGTTGAAGTCATCATCAACCAAGTTAAAGCATATTTAACAATGCCCAAAATTGTAATGTTAAACTCCAATAATGTATTGAAAAGAAATGAAAGGGAAATTGCCTTCGGCCTTTCAAACAAACCGCATTACTTGGGCTAAAAAAAACCGTTGTTATTTAACTGTAATTCCTATAGAATTTTTACTACAATATATGATTAAAGAGAGGAGAAATAATGTTAACTATTATTTCTATTCTCTTTCATCCAATAGTATTACTGAAGCATTGCTTACCCATTACTAATGCCATCCGTAATGGGTAAGCAATGGGTAAGCAATGCTATTAAAGAAGAAGTGTTTTTAGTTAGATGTAATTAAAATGTATTAAATAAATTCCCCATTGCTAAAAGGGTTGGCAGATTATTATACAAAAAACTCAATTTCTTTTACCCTCTCCGAATTTGTCATCCCGTTTTTGTATTCACGCAGTAAAACATTTAGGAAAACTGGAGTTCTTCTCCCGGTTTTAACACCTTTCCTGCAAAACCGTTAGCAGTAATTTTATCCACGAATTCCTGCGGATTAGCTCTAATTAAATCAAAAGTATTATAGTGCATAGGAATAGCCAATTCCGGCTGAATCAAACTGACGGCACGCACAGCATCATCAATATCCATTGTATAATTGCCACCTATAGGAATCAGGAGAACATCAATTTTATCTATCTCTCCAATCAATTTCATATCTCCAAAAATGCCTGTATCGCCACAATGATAAATGGTTTTATGGTCCAATTTGAAAACAACTCCTGCAGCTAAACCAGCATAAAGACCGTTAGAGGTTGAGGAACCATGAAAAGCAGTAACCATTTTTACTTTACCGAAAGGAAATTGAAAAGCACCTCCTATTTGTAGAGGATGAGTATTATAGCCATTTTTGGAAATTATGGAAGCAAGCTCTACTACACAGATAATTGTGGTTTTTCGCTTATCTGCTATGGTTAATGCATCACCTATATGATCGGAATGGGCATGAGTAAGAATGATATAATCTGCTTTCACTTGACTGGCTTTTACAGGTGACAGGGGATTGCCTGTTAAAAAAGGGTCTATAAGGATTGTGCGATTTTGGCTATCTGAAAACAGAAAAGCCGAATGTCCCAAATATTGAAGCTTCATTTTTCTCCTCCTTTTGTTTCCGCTAAAGATATAATAATTCGTTTGGGCACAATAAACAACATTAAAATATAGGGGGAAGCGACAATAGATTTTGTTTTAACTTACAATTTTTTAATTTATGAACCAGTTATAGCTTGGTTGTATGTGTAATAGTTGGTGGGGTAATGATTATTGGGAGGGAAAGTGAAAATTGTAAGTTAAAACCTCTCTACCCTCTTACTTTTCCCTTGACTGAATTTCTATATCTATATTTAATGAAATAACAAAAAAAAGATTAAGGGAAAAAGTGAATGACCTTACGAGATATTGTAGAACTTCTGGAAGCGGAAGTTCTTTACGAAGGGGCTGATTTGAATCGGGAAGTTCCCTGTGCTTTTGCCTCGGATTTAATTTCCGATATTCTGATGTGCACCAAGGAGCCAACCCTACTTTTAACTGGACTTACCAATAATCAGGTAATCCGTCTTGCCGATATGATAGATTTAATAGGCATTGTTTTCGTTCGTGGTAAAAAACCAATGCAAGATGTTATTGATATGGCAAAAGAACGAGGTCTTCCATTAGTTGCAACTAATATGACTTTATACCGTTCAAGTGGGATATTATATAATGCAGGACTCCGCAGTTGCCGAATTTGAAATGTCCGAATACTGGTATATAAAACCAAATTTTGAAGAAAAAGTGCGGGACTTTTTTGCTCAAAAAAGAGAACCGGAAGTAGTTTTGGAACTTGATATTCCAGGGAAGGATTTTAATATTGCCGGAAAGGGTTCCTCGGAATTGAAGAATTTGCTAAAACGCTTAGGAGTAGATTCGGAAATTTTAAGACGCATTGCAGTTGCGGGTTATGAGGCAGAAATAAATGTTGCTGCTCATTCTCAAGGTGGAAAAATGATCAGCAATGTGTTTGATAATCTAATTTATATGCAGTTTATGGATAACGGACCTGGAATTAGTAATATTCAACAAGCAATGACCCCCGGTTTTTCTACAGCCGATGATTTAGTGCGCGAATTAGGTTTTGGAGCCGGTTTGGGCTTACCTAATATTCAAAAAAACAGTGATGCATTGCACATAACATCGGCATTAAATTCTCCCACCTTAGTAGAAATAATAATATTTTTCTAAGATAAAAGCGATATGACTGAAACGAAATATTTTCATGCTCTGCAGATTTTAGCAGATAATTGTACCGGCTGCACTGCTTGCGTTAGAGTTTGTCCTACAGAAGCAATAAGAGTTAGAGACCACAAGGCAAATATTGATCCTTACCGTTGTGTTGATTGTGGCAATTGTGTAAATGTTTGTCGTTTTCATGCTATAATTCCGCTTAGCGATCCTCTGGAAATAATTCATAAGTTCAAATACAAGCTGGCTATTATTTCTTCTTCTTTTTTTGGCCAATTTACGGAAGATATTAGCTATCAAGTTGCCAAACAGGCAGTTCTAAATCTCGGTTTTGATCAAGTGGCAGAAGAAGCGGCAGTAACGGATTTTATGATTAACATTATTCGTGATTATATCAGAAAAAATCGGGATAAAAGACCTATTTTAAGTAGTAATTGTCCATCCGTTGTGCGTTTAATTCAACTAAAATATCCTTCTTTACTGCCGAATCTTTTTCACCAGGAAGCTCCAATGAGCATTTTAACCAGGTATTTTAGAGATAAGATAAGCAAAGAATACGGTTTGGAAGAAAAAGAAATAGGCATCTTTTTAATTGTTCCTTGTATTGCTCATGTGACTGCAGTTCACCAACCTGAAGGCGCTTATAAACATCTTCAGGATGGAGCTTTTTCCATTGGAATGATTTATGGCAAAATACGGGACTCCTTAAAAGAACTGCAAAATAATCCTCCTTCTATTGAAACATATCCCCAAGGTTTAACTTGGGCTCTTTCCGGAGTGCATGCAGAACTTGTTGATTGTGAAGATATCCGCACTTTATCAGTAAACGGAGTGGAAAATGTGATGGAAATCCTTTCCCGGGTGGAAGATCATTACCTTGATCAATATGACTATATAGTATTGCGAACTTGTACTAATGGTTGTGTTGGTGGTTGTTTAAATGTGGAAAATCCTTTCGTAGCTATGAGCAGAATTAAAAAAATGATTAAAGAAGGTCAGGGAAGCGATTTTGATACCAGTGAACTTTATGAACTCTATCAAAAGGGCGAATTTGCTGTAGTTCCACTTGCCCCCAGACCAATTATGGAACTGGATAAGGATATCAAAAAAGCAATTCAGAAAATGAAACAGATAAATGAAATTCTCACAATGCTTCCAGGACTTGATTGCAGTGCTTGTGGAAGTCCTACCTGTTATGCTCTGGCAGAAGATATCGTTTTAGGAAAGGCATCCATTGATGATTGTGTGGTGCTGTTAAGGCGTCATAGTAAAGATAGTGAGGAAGAATAAAATCAAAATAAGGATAGGATAAATGATTAAGCTAAGTGATTATGTTACTGCTATTAATGGCATTAACTGCACTCCTTCTCTAGCCCTGGAAGGAGTGGAAATAAACGGTGCCTATGTTTGTGATATGCTAAGCGATGTTATGGCTTCTGCCAAATCAGGACAGGTTTGGATAACAATTATGAAACATCTGAATGTTATTGCTGTTGCTTCTTTGACTGGCATTCCGGCAATAATTTTTGCTAAAGGAAATGAACCCGAAACTGCAGTTATAGAAAAAGCGATTGAGGAAGGCATTTTACTTATTTCCAGCAAGTTACCTACTTTTGAACTTGCTGGTATTCTTTACCAATTACTTTATTCCTAAGTTATTTTCGGATGCAATCGCTCCGCGCTGATTTACATATTCATTCTGTTTTATCTCCTTGTGGGGGTTTGGAGATGTCTCCCAATTCAATTATGCAAAGATTAAAGCAATTTGGCATTCAATGGCTGGCAATTACTGATCATAACAGTATGGCAAATTGTCCTGCCTACCAAAAAGTAGCGGAAAAAGAAGGACTTTTTTTCACTTGGGGAGTAGAAATTCAAAGTGTGGAAGAAATTCATCTCCTTGCCTATTTTGACGATTCTTCTTCCGCTGAAAAATTCAATACAGAACTTTATGAAAGCTTGTTTCCGCTTGATAACGATCCCGATTTTTTCGGGGATCAAGTAATCATTGACGAAAATGAGAACATTTTAAGAGTGGAACCACGCGCTCTTATAAATTCCTCAGAGTGGAACTTAAACACTGTAGTGGAAAAGGTTCAGGCATATAATGGACTGGTTGTTCCGGCTCATATTGATTCCAGTGTAAATAGTATCTTAAGTCAGCTGGGTTTTATACCAGAAGTGCCTCAATTTCAGCTTTTCGGGATAAGTGCTTGTCTGGATGTTAAAAGCTGGGTGCAGGATAATCCTTATTTTAAGGATAAGGTCTTTTTGCGTGCCTCGGATGCTCATTACTTAAATGATATTGGCAAGGGCTACAGCATAATAACTGTAGAAAAGCCATCGGTGCAGGAATTGTTTTTGGCTGCAAAGGGTTGTGGCAGGCGTAAAATTGAAATTTAATAAAAATATAGATAAAATAAGGAGAAATTATGATTCCCGCAGATCAGATGCAAAATGACCAATATGCACATCTGAAAAAAGTGATTGAAGAAAAGAAAAAAATCCGCAATCCCCTCATTGAAATTCTTCGTTCAGCTCAGGAAATATTCGGTTACCTGCCTGTGGAAGTGCAAGAATTTATAGCTCAGGAATTAAATATTCCCGTCAATCAGATTTATGGAGTAGTTACTTTTTACAACTTCTTTACGATGACTCCTCGCGGAAAATATAATCTTAATGTTTGTTTAGGCACTGCCTGTTTCGTTAAAGGAGCTCCTCGCTTAGTCCAAATGCTTTCTGAAGAATTGGGAATCCAAATGGGGGAGACCACAAAAGACGGCATTTTTACAATGAGTGCAGTTCGTTGTGTAGGTGCCTGTTCTTTAGCTCCGGTATTTGTAATCGGGGAAGAAACCTACGGTAGAATTGATAGTAAGGATAAAATAGCCGAAATCCTGAAACGCTACAAATAATCCGGATTCTGAAATGCAAGATATTTCATTACACCTTCTGGATATTATAGAAAATTCCGTTCGCGCCAAAGCAAAGAACATTAAAATCCGTATTATTCGCGATGTGCAGGATAATATTCTGCGTTTAATTGTGGAAGACGATGGAGTAGGAATGGATTCTCAAACCTTAGCTAAGGCGCAAAGTCCATTTTATACATCTAAAGAAGAGCGGGAGAAAAAAGTAGGGCTCGGAATACCCCTGGTTAAACAAAATGCAGAAGCAACAAACGGCAGTTTTAAAATGACCAGTGAACCTGGTTTTGGCACTGTTTTAACGGTGGATTTTCAATTAGACCATATAGACAGAATGCCCCTGGGAAATCTGAAAGATACTCTTTTAGGTGCTATTATAGGTCATCCCGAAGTTGATTTTACCATTAAACTTATCAGCCACGAACGCGGTGTGGAAAAAAGCTTTTATTTTGATACCGCCGCTATCAAAGAAGAATTGGGAAATATACCTTTAACTTATCCCGATGTTATTGAATACATTGATCAATCATTATTAGAAGGAATACAAAACACAAATATGGAGGATGTCTGATGAAAACACTCGCAGACCTTAAAAAAATCCGTGAAAAAGCTCAGGAAGAAATGAAACTTCGCGGTGGAAACACACGCATCAAAATAGTGGTCGGGATGGGCACATCCGGAATCGCTATGGGCGCAAGAGAAGTTATGAAAACCTTCCTGGAAGAAATTGCTAACCGCAATTTAACTGATGTTTTAGTTACTCAAACAGGTGAAAAAGGGCTTTCTTCCCTGGAACCCGTTGTGGATATTATTGAAGAAGGCAAGCCAAAAGTTACTTACGGCAATATGACTCCCGAAAAAGTTAAAAAGGTAGTTGTAGAACACATAGTAAATGGCAGAATCGTTTCAGATTATGTTGTCGCTACAGGCAACTGATTCTGGAGGAAAAGAATGTCATTAAAACGTATTGACCTATTGATTTGCTGTGGGTCAGGATGTGTAAGTGCCGGTGCCTTAAAAGTTAAAGAACAGTTTCATAATGTTCTGAAAACAAAAGGACTGACAAATGAAATCAACATCATTGAAACCGGTTGTATGGGACCCTGTGATTATGGTCCAGTAATTGTAATTTACCCGGAAGGTGTTTTCTACAAAAAAGTTACCCCTGATGATGTAGAAGAAATTGTGAATGAACACTTTTTAAAGGGTCGTCCTGTAAAGCGTTTGATGCTTCAGGATGAAGAAGATAAGACCTTCCTTACGCAGAAAGAAATCCCTTTTTACCAAAAACAGGTGAAAGTAGCCCTTGCCAATTGCGGTTATATTGATCCGGAAAGCATTGAAGAATACATTGCTACCGGTGGTTATGAAGCATTGGGAACTGTTTTAACTACTCTAACTCCTCAGCAGACCATAGATATTATTAAAAAATCAGGATTGCGGGGAAGGGGAGGAGGTGGTTTTCCTACTTACCTTAAATGGCAAATGGTGCACGATAATCCTTCCGAGGAAAAATACTTTATTTGCAATGGAGACGAAGGCGATCCCGGTGCTTTTATGGATAGAAGTTTACTGGAAGGTGATCCGCATCGTGTTTTGGAAGGAATGATGATTGCTGCTTATGCTATCGGAGCCAAAAACGGATATTTTTATATCCGGGCAGAATATCCCTTGGCTATCAAGCGGATCAAAATGGCTATTGAAAAAGCTAAGGAAACCGGTTTGTTAGGTAAAAACATCTTTGGCAGTGAATTCAGTTTTGAAGCTGAAGTTAGAACGGGTGCAGGTGCCTTTGTTTGTGGCGAAGAGACAGCTTTAATTCAATCCATTGAAGGTCAAAGAGGAAATCCAACTCCCAAACCACCCTATCCTGCAGTGCAAGGTCTTTATAAAAAGCCAACCGTAGTAAATAATGTAGAGACCTTAGGCAATATTGCAACTATAATCCTAAAAGGAGCTGATTGGTTTGCCTCTATGGGAACAGAAAACAGTAAAGGGACAAAGGTCTTTGCTTTAACAGGAGATATAAGAAATACCGGTTTGGTTGAAGTTCCAATGGGAATTACTTTACGGGAACTGATTTTTGATGTAGGTGGAGGAATGATTGGCGACCACAAATTCAAATCAGTTCAATTAGGAGGTCCCAGTGGCGGCTGTTTAACTACTCAGCATTTGGATGTTCCTATTGATTATGAAAGCTTAAAAGAACGTGGAGCGATGATGGGTTCGGGGGGAGTGATTGTAATGAATGAAGAAAAGTGTATGGTGAATGTTGCCAAGTTCTTTATGGATTTCTGCGTGGATGAATCCTGTGGAAAATGTTCTCCCTGCAAGATTGGCTTGAAACAAATGCTGGAAATATTAAAGAGGATTGACAGCGGATATGGCAAAGAAGGGGATATTGAAGAACTTCAACACTTGGGAGAAACCATTTCCAAGATTTCCCTTTGTGGATTAGGACAAACAGCTCCCAATCCTGTTCTTTCCACAATTCGTTATTTCCGCGATGAATATGAAGCTCATATTCGGGATAAAAGTTGCGCCAATAAGGTTTGTCCCGATTTAATGCATTTTGAGATAGACAAGGATAAATGCATAGGATGTTCCTTATGTGCGCGCAAATGTCCTGTAAGTTGCATTTCCGGCAGTCGGGAAGAAAAATATACGATCAATCAACTACCCTGCATCAAGTGCGGAACCTGTATGGATGTATGCCCTGTAAAAGCCATTTCCAAAATTCCGGGAATGCATCCTGAGGTTAAAGCAATGCGTGAAGCAGAGGAATTACAAAAGCAAAATCAAGAAGAATAAAGGATAAGAGCTATGATAAAAGAAATTTGTCAAAAATATGCTCCCCGTAAGGATAATCTGATTCAGATTCTCCATGAAATTCAGGATCAAGACCCACAGCACTATATTTCTCCTGAAGCAGTAGATACTGTTGCTGAATATCTTGATATTCCTGTTAATCATATTTATGGAGTGCTGACATTTTACACTATGTATAGCACTAAACCAAGAGGCAAAAATATTATCCGCCTTTGCGAATCACCACCCTGTTATATTAAGGGCTCGGACAATATGCTGCGGAAACTGAAAGTTCTGCTTGGCATCAATATTGGCGAAACAACGAAAGACGGCTTATTCACACTTGAATTTACTTCCTGTTTAGGTGTTTGTGGAAATGCACCTGTGATGATGATTAATGATGATGTTTACGGTGACCTCACGGAAGAGAAAGTGGAAGAAATTATTGAAAGAATCAGAGGGAGGAGATAATGAAATTCTATCGCAGTCATATTTTGGTCTCAATTAATGAGACCTCTCTCGCAGCTGGAGTTCAGGAATTTATTACTGCTCTCCGCAATGAATTAGCCAAAAATGATTTAGCGGAAGAAATCAATATTCTGGAAACAGGACCTTTGGGCTTTTTCGGCAGAGGGATTTGCTTGACTGTATATCCCGAAAACATCAATTATGAAGGCGTTAAAATAGAAGATATTCCGGAACTTGTGCAGGAACATTTCCTGAAAGGACGCCCGGTAAAACGCTTAATGGTTGGAGTTACAGAAAAATTCAGTCCCAAGTTCAACTATGAAAACCGCATTGTTTTACGCAATTCAGGTATCATTGACCCCGAAAATATTGATGACTATATTGGTGCTGGCGGCTATGTAGCATTGGAAAAGGCATTAACTAATATGCAACCAAATGATATTATTGCCGAAGTGAAAAAATCGGGATTGAAAGGAAGAGGCGGAGCAGCATTTCCAGCAGGACTTAAATGGAGTTTTACCGCAGGTCTTAATGTTCCCCAAAAATATGTAGTTGTTAATGCTGATGAAGGAGAACCCGGCACTTTTAAAGACCGTTTAATTATGGAAGGAGACCCGCATCAATTGCTGGAAGGTATTATACTTTGTGCGCGTGCGGTAGGTGCTAGTAAGGCATATATCTATATCCGCGGTGAATATAAGCTCTGTATTGCCCGTTTGGAAAAAGCCATTAAACAAGCTTATGACTATGGCATTTTAGGAAAAAATATCTTTGATAGCGGATTTGACTTGGATATTGAACTCAAAATTGGAGCCGGAGCTTATGTTTGTGGAGAGGAAACAGCTTTAATAGAATCCCTGGAAGGAAACAGAGGAAATCCGCGTTGGAAACCACCTTTTCCCGGAGTGGAAGGACTTTGGAAAGCTCCTACGATAGTTAATAATGTTGAGACCTTGGCAAATGTGCCTTTCATTATTGCCAAGGGAGCCGATGAATTTTTGCAATATGGAACCCCTGATTGTCCTGGAACTAAGGTCTATACAATTCTTGGAGATGTTGCTTATCCGGGACTTTGCGAAGTGGATATGGGAACAACTTTAAGAACCATTATCAACGATTATGCAGGTGGAATGAAAAAAGGTTTCCGTTTCAAAGCAGCATTGGTAGGTGGAGCAGCCGGAGTTATTCTTTCCGATCGCCTTTTAGATGTGAAAATGGATTTTACCAGCTTGAATCAATATTCTGCTGTTTTAGGGAGCGGAGCCATTTTAGTTTTGAATGAACACCAGAGTATTGTTGATTTGCTTTGGAGTATTCTGCGGTTCTTCCGCCATGAATCCTGCGGAAAATGTTCTCCTTGTAAAAACGGAACCCAACAGCTTTATCAGCTAATATCCAAAATCCGCAAAGGAAACGGGACTATGGAAGATGTGAATTTAATGCTCTTAATAGCTGAAACGATGCAGCAAACATCTTTCTGTGCTTTAGGTCAATCGCCAATTATGGCTGTCCGCAGTGCGATTGAAAATTTTACCGATGAATTCATTGAAATAACTAAAAAGTAAGAAAATAAGAGGATTGATATTATGGCTAAAACAGTAAATGTCTTTATAGACGGTCATCATCTGGAAGTTCCAGAGACAATGACTATTATAGAAGCCGCAGATAAAATTGGAATTTATATTCCCCGTTTGTGTTATCACCCCGATTTACCTCCTACAGGAAATTGTGGTGTTTGTGTTGTGGAAATTGCAGGAAATCCAACTCCCAAACGTGCCTGTTGTACTCCTGTGGGGGAAGGAATGAAAATTGTTACTAATTCAAAGAAACTTCGTTCCTATCGTAAGACAGTTGTGGAAATGATTCTTTCCAATCATGATGTAACTTGTCCTACTTGTCCTGCTAACAATAAATGCGAATTACAATCCCTGGCAAATAATCTGGGAGTGGATTCTGAGGCGTTACCCAACATTTTGGTTAAAACACCTGCCGATGAATCCAGTTTGTCCATTATCAGAGATACCAATAAATGTATCGGATGCGGACGTTGTATAACCGTATGTAACGAAGTGCAAACGGTTTATGCTCTCACTTTTGCTGAAAGAGGAATTGATACCCATATTGATACTGCCTTCAGTCAGGGAATGGCAAATAGCCCATGTGTTAATTGTGGTCAGTGTACTGTTTATTGTCCTACGGGTGCATTGCACGAAAGAAGTGAACTGGATGCTGTTTGGGAAGCTATTTTAGACCCTGAAAAACATGTGATAGTTCAGGAAGCACCTTCCATTCGTGTTTCTTTAGGTGAAGAATTTGGAATGCCTTTAGGCAGTGTAACTCCTAAAAAAATGTATGCAGCTCTGCGTAAAATCGGTTTTGATTCGGTTATGGATACCAATTTTACTGCCGATTTAACCATTATGGAAGAAGGCACGGAATGCGTAACCAAATTGAAAGCGGGAGAAAAGAGACCGCTGATTACTTCCTGTTCTCCCGGTTGGATTAAATTTATGGAGACCTATTATCCTGATTTAGCGGATTGTGTTTCAACGGCAAAATCACCGATGAGTATGTTTGGAGTTCTTTCCAAGACCTATTATGCCCAGGAAAAAGGAATTGATCCTGCCAAAATTGTCTCGGTTGCCATTATGCCATGCACCGCTAAGAAATTTGAAGCACGACGTCCGGAATTAAGCGATAGCGGTTTTCAGGATACCGATTATGTTTTAACTACTCGCGAATTTATTCGGATGATTAAAGAAGCGGGAATTGATTTTGCTAACATACCGGATGAAGAACCGGACGAAGGAATGAGTTTTTATACCGGTGCAGGAACAATTTTTGGAGCCACAGGTGGAGTTATGGAAGCTGCAATTCGTAGTGCTTATTACCTTGTAACCGGCACGGATTTGCAGAATGTGGATATTATGGCAGTGCGTGGCTTGGAAGGAGTTAAAGAAGCATCGGTTGATGTTCCCGGCTTTGGAAAAGTGAATGTAGCGGTTGCTCATGGACTTTCCAACGCGCGTAAGGTTCTTGATCGTGTGCGTGAAGGTCTTGCCACAAAAGGTGAATCCCCCTGGCATTTTATTGAAATTATGGCTTGTCCGGGAGGTTGTGTAGGTGGAGGAGGCCAACCTTACGGCAATGATATTGCTTCCAGAGCGAGAAGAGGTTTGGCTTTATATGAAGAAGACCGTAATTTACCTGTCAGAATGTCGCATCATAATCCGGAAGTTCTAAAGATCTATGAAAAATTCCTCGGTGAACCAAATTCCAAACTTGCCCTTAAACTATTGCATACGTATTACTTTAAACGCTCCGTATTCAACGGACAGGTTACCGCAGAAATTACTCATAAACACGGATAAACTCCTACTACTAAAAGATACAGAAAGGCGGAGATATCTTTCTCCGCCTTATTTTTTTATCAGATGATAAAAAACACAGTATAATCTCAAACAAGGCAATTGGTTAAAAATGGGTTTGCAATTTCCTATTTGACAAAGAGTTCGTAGAACTCTGAGAAATAAATGTCTTTATATTATAATTATACTGAAGAGGAAGTAGGTAATCAAATTATAATATATGCTTTTTTTATCTTTTCTACTGATTTATTAGAATCAATAAACCTTGTGAAAAAAGTGAAAGTAGCTATAAAAACGAATTGCTTTCTGAATAGTTTGTAAGTAGGGGATAATTGGTTTGGATGTGAGCATTTTTCTGTTTTAACTTACAATTTTTTAATTTGGGAAACTAGTAATAGTTCCAGTTGTAAGAGCAATATATTGTGGTATAGTGTATTCGGGAAGGCAGGTGAAAATTGTAAGTCAAAACTTTTCCAGCGATAATTTCTCTTTTCCTTTTTGTGAATAATACTTTTTTCCTCTTTATCTCTTTATCTCTTTGTGAAAAAAACTCTTTTCCTCTATGTAAAAAAACTCTTTTCCTCTTTGTAAAAAAACTCTTTTACTCTTTATCTCTTTGTGAATGAAACTCTTTTTCTCTTTATCTCTTTGTGAAAAAAACTCTTTTACTCTTTATCTTGAAGATTACGCAACGAGATAAGTTCTGCCATAATGCTCACTGCAATTTCGTAAGGTGTATTTGATCCGATAGATAAACCTACAGGTGAATGGCATTTAGCCAGCTCTTCCGGGGTGAATCCCTTTTCTTTCAATTTAGTAAAAGTAGCGGCTGCTTTTGTTTTACTGCCTATCATTCCTAAATAGCGAAAGGGTTTTCTCAGGCATTGTTCCAGAACTTCTTTATCGTGCAAGTGACCGTGAGTCATAATCACAATCCAAGTATTGGGATTAAAATCAATAATCTCAGCCAGGTTTGCATAATCGTGATGTATAGCACGATGACAACAATCCTCAGGTAAATTATCAATAATTTCTTTTCGGTTGTCTATCAGGACAACATAAAAACCGCAAAGGGAAGCTAATTTTCCTAATGCTTTGCCACAATGTCCCGCTCCAATAATATAAAGTTTATCGGGGGAAAATAACGGTTCAACATATACTTTTACATTACCTCCACACAGCATAGAGGTTGCTATTCCGGCTTTAGAGCCATCTGCAGATAAATTGAAAATATAAATTGTGGCTTTTCCGGGTTTATCATTTCTAATTTTCTCTATAACCGTATGTTCCAATTCCCCTCCACCCAAATTGCCAAATGGTTCTTCCTTTAACGGAATGGCTAATTTCATTCCCGTTTTTGCCGGAGTTGAACCATCGCTTTCAATAATATTTGCCTGCCAGACAGGGCTATGTTCTTGCAGTAAAATAAGCAGTTTTTCAAAATAAGCAAGGTTATCCATTAAAACCTCCAAACAGAATTTGATAAAGGACAATTCCTGTTGCTACGCCAACATTTAAACAATTTTTCCAACCTAATTGAGGCAAAGTGATAAATTCATCACAAAGCTCTAAAATTGATGACTCTATGCCAAGAGCTTCATTTCCGATAACAATCGCAAGAGGAAATTGATAAACGGTCTGAAATACACTTTTTGCGTTATCTATCGTTTCCAGAGCATAAATAAAAAAACCTTCTTGATGGCAAAAAGCAATTGCTTCATTAGTGCTTGGAAAATATTGCCAGGCAACAAGTTTTTCTGTTCCCATAGCCGTTTTTGGCATATTACTATGTTCTGGAGTAGGAGTTATTCCGCAGACAATAATTTTTCCTATCCCTAAGCATTCCGCAGTCCGAAAAAGAGAACCAACATTAAACACCGACCGTAAATTATCACAAATCACGGTTATCTGTTTTGCTTTTTGGCGAATATCAGGATCAAGAATAACTTTTCCTTTTTCCGTTTGAAGTGCCATCTGACTATCTTTTCTGATAGCTCCATCACAGTAAAAATAGAGTTTATTTAATAATTGATGAGGACTTAAGTGCGGATTTAATTCTTTTATAAAGAGCTGCATTTTTTGAGGTAAGGGTTTTTCTACTAAAAGATATAATTCTAAAATATGCTCAATTATCTGAGAGCGTTTTTCCGTATCCGTTAAATTCTTTTCTAATGATAAGATAAGTTTATTCAATGCTCCTATCTGTTCCTCAAAAGTAAAGGACTTGAATTTGGTTTCGCTGTAATGAGCAAAAATTTTCATAACTTATAATCCCTAATTAGTTTAGCAGCAGTCAATAAATTCTCGCAGACGAAATCCGGTCTTAAATCATCCGTTTCCAGAATCTTTATAAAGTCCTTTTCTCCATTCCCTGTCAACAGCAAGATATTTTTAAGGTGAGCATTTCTACCGAAACCAAGATCACTAATGCGGTCTCCAATCATATAGGAACCCTCTATTTGAAAATGAAACTCGGAATATGCCTTTTTGAACATTCCAATGCCTGGTTTGCGATCTATGTGATCAATATTATATGGTGGAACGATTCCGTCTTTATAATAAGGGGAATAATAAACGCCATCAAGTTCTATTCCTCCTGCGGAAAGCAAAGAACGCATTTTTGCCAGCACTTTTTCCAAGTCATCAATAGTAAAATAACCCCTGGCAATTCCGGACTGATTGGTAACCACGAAAAGCAAAAAATTTAGTTTCTTAAATATCTTTAACGCTTCAATTGTGTAAGGATAAAGATGATATTCTTCAGGATTGCTTAAATAGCCAAAATCATCAGGACTTATAACGCCATCTCGGTCTAAAAAAATAGCGCGTTTAATATCTTTTGCTGTCATGGGTTTGAAACCTTAAAGCATCCGGTAACAAAGTATTAAACAGGGAAATTCGGTAATCCCAGTAATCATTTCTCAAAGTGATATTTACATCCATTTTCCAGCAATGCAGGTCTCGGGAAAAAGAAAGTGTTTGAGAAAGCATATCATTTGTTTTCAGGTTATAATAATTGGTGTAAGATAATCTCCAGTTTTGCGTGATTTTACAGGTTAAGCTTGATCTCAAACTACTGGTTGCGGAATGAAAAATATCTTTATCGGCATAGATATTTTGACTGATGGAAAAACTCCAGTCATTGGTTCCTGCAGTTTCTTGCATATAATCCAAAACTGATTTTTGAGAATCGGAATTTTCAAAATCCTCAAAACTCTTGTTTTTAGGAGCAGAAAAATATCGGTTGTAAGGAGCAGAACCGCTAAGAACTATTCCCTGAGAAAAATATTGATTCCTTAAGTTCATTTTGTCCCACTGAATTTTATAGGGATCTTGAGATGCGCTAAACTGTGAGGAATAGCTAAGTTTTAAACTGCTAAGCTTATATTTTCCTTCATTAAAAGATAGAGTTCCCAGGTTAAAACTTCCTGGTTTGAAATATAGTGTATGTGCTATGTTAGAAAAGGGTTTATCCTTTTTTTTCAGATTAGCATTAGTTCCCAATCGCCAAAATAAAAGGTCGTTAAGTTTTGTTTCATTTCCTTTTTTGCCGTATTTCATCTGCCAAGTATTATCTAAATTAAAAGTTAGATTGGATGCCTCTTGGGAATTGCTTACCCCGATGCTGCCAAAACTGTATAAATCAGAATTCTTCCTGGTGTCCGGGCGATAGGAATAACCGATATTAGGTGTAATTATATGCCGAATAGAATTAATAGGGAAATTTTTAAAATTCCGCAAACCGTACAAATTAAATCTGGCATTTGCAGATGCAGTCCAGGAATAACCTCTGGCAAATTTATCATCATTTCTATCTCTATCCATCCACGCTTCCGTATAGTCAAAATTCTTCCCTAAAGTTAACCATCCGAATAAATTGGAATTATGAGAAATTCCGGCATTTTGTTTTATTCCCAAATGATGTTCATTCAGCATCCTAATTCCTATTGTATCAGCAGGATCAATTGTGTTATCCCAGAAAAAATCACCTAAGGAATAATTCTTTTCTCTTAAATTCCCTGTATGCTCTAAATAAACATTATAGCGATAATTAAAATTGCTTAGCCAGGAATTGGAAGATACATTAAAAAGTTCAGAAACGGGTCTACTGGACAAGAAAAAAGACGCACTCGGTAAAGATAAAGAAGCGGTATCATTAATCAAATCCTGCGTAAAATAGCTGCCGGCATTTAAATATGAAGAACCAATCGGTTTGGAATAGGAAACACTGGAAGTTAATCTTTGAGCTAAACTTTGGTCTACATCAATGCTGCTTTCCCAAATGCGTTTATTACTTACAAAATTGATAGTTGCATTCAAAGATGACTTTTCTGGAAGGTCTTGATGATGATTTCCCTGTAATGACCAATCGTCAAAAGTGCTGTATTCATCTATTCTGTGTTGAAAAGCAGCATTAAAATTTCCGGAAAAAGCATATCGTTTCAGGTATTCGGTATCAAAATGGCCTTTCCAACCGGTTTTTTCCATAATATCAAAGCCCAGAACAAAATCGGCATAATCACGATAAGGATAATATAAAGCTAAATTCCGGATCACAAAACCATCTACATTATTATAATCAGGAGAAGGAATAAGAAAACCGGGATGCCTTCCCTGCCTGATAGGAATTATAATAAAAGGAAAAAAGAATGCCGGAAAGTGATTTACATAACCAATTACAGGTTTTCCGACAATTTTATCTCCCCTGTAAACTCTTAATTGTTTTGACCAAAACCAAAAAGATGGCTCTTCCAAATCACAGTTGGTAAAAGTGCCACCATCTATATCATAAATATCCTTATCAACTTTACGGAGTTCGCTTCCAGTGTAATAACCCTCTTCAATTAAACTGTATCCATTATTCAAAATACCGGTTTGAGTTTTAACATCATAACGGACATCGGAACCTAAAAGTAATTGTTCTCCATCTCTCATTTTGGTAGGACCATAGCTGAAAGCGCGTTCTTTTTTGATGTCTACGGTGATGGAATCGGCAATAATTTCTGTATCCTGATAATTAATGCGGGGCTTGCCAAAAAGTTTAATAATTTCCGTATCATATTCAAAATGAATGCTATCTGCCTTATAAAAAAGCGAATCCGTCTCTATTACATTAATTTTCAAGCTATCAGGAATTTCGGTAAATAGGGAATCAGACAAAGCATAATTTCTTGCTTCGTTTTGAGCAAAAAGCGAAAGACCTGTTAGCAACAGTAAAGGTATCAGTAACAGACAGATTTTCTTATTTTTCATTTAGTAATCTAAAAAAATAAATGCCATCTCTGTGTCAAGCAGGATAATAACTTGCCTGCAAGCAATAACTAAATTATTATATTAGATGAATGCCTTTTTTAAAAAAGGAATTACTTAAACATAATAACCGGTTGAGGTTAGAAAAAAGGAGTTTTTTTTGAAATTATTACTTTGGTCTTGGAATGTTAATGGATTACGTGCTGCTTTGAATAAGGGTTTTATAGAAATTATCCAAAAAGAACAGCCCGATATTTTAGGAATTCAGGAAACAAAATTGCAGGAACATCAAATCCCTGAAGAACTTAACACTTTAAATGAATATCTTATTTATTGGTCGCATAGTTTGCGCAAAGGGTATTCAGGAACCGGCTTATTTACAAAACTGCTACCTTTAAGCTTTTCCACAGGATTTGGCAATCCGGAATTTGATAACGAAGGTAGAATTAATATTGCCGAATATACTGATTTTATCTATTTTAATATCTATTTTCCCAATGGACAAAAAGATGATGAACGCTTGAACTATAAACTCCGCTTTTATGACCGCTGCCTGGAAGTTATGGAGGAAAAAAGAACTTCCGGCAAAATAATTTTAGTTGGCGGTGATTTCAATACTGCTCACCATCCTATAGACCTTGCCAATCCAAAAGAAAATGAAAAGACCAGCGGTTTTTTACCTATTGAACGTGCTTGGCTGGATAAAATTGCAGAAATGGGTTGGATAGATACTTTCCGCTATTTTGATAAAAGCCCTGAACAATATACCTGGTGGAGCTATAGAACAAAAGCCAGACCCAGAAATGTAGGTTGGCGATTGGATTATTTTTGGGTTAATAAAGAAGGAATTGAACATATTAAAAAAGCTGGAATCAGACAAGATATTGAGGGTTCAGACCACTGTCCCGTTTTTGTTGAACTGAAAATATAATCTATACAACATTTTTACCAACAAGCTATAAATAATGATTATATAGACCTTTGATAAAAAATAGGAGGAATACAATAGAACGCTGAAAGTAAGAACTTGATGCCAAGATTAGAAGAAGTTGAGCGGACAATAGGTAATTTTTCTAATGGTCCCGTAGGTCGTAGACATATAATAGCCGCAGCTTTTTCCTGAACGATATTACAAGACAGAAGTTATGCTCTCATCATCATTTTTGCTTTATAAAATTACCTTGTGGACTTTGTTTAACTACTTGTTGCCTGGTCATTTCTTTAACGACTCTTTAACGATCCTTTAACAATGCCTTAACTTCGTTAAAGAATCGTTAAAGAAGGTTTAAAGAAGTATAACAGATTCAACATGGTAGGAAATAACGTGCTGCATAAAAAAAAGGTAAAGGTCTCGCTCTTTCTTTCTTTGCCAATTCCTTTTCTCTATTAACCTTGTTTTCCCTTATTGGCTGGGAGTTATCCTGCATTAACATTTTTGGACTTCTGCTTTTGCCGGGATCCACAGTGGACTGGAAAATATTTATGCAATAACGATATGAAAACTATATTCCTCAATTTGGGTTTACCTTTTTTACCTATAGACATTTTCCCTTTTCACCTTCCCACTTTTTCATTTCCCCTGTTATCCCGTTTCTCTATTTAACCTTTATTTTAATTCCATCCTCCAGATAGGAATGATTAAAACCAAAGCAGAGAGAATAATTACCTCTGCCGGCAGGGAAATCTACTATTACTTCCAATTGTTTTTCTGTCATCCAATGCAAAGGAACTGGTTTCAAGCCCATAGTATAAGACCTGTCATCTATGTAATATTTGAACCTTGAATCAGGGAAATTTAATACGGCTTCCAGTTCATTAGCAGGTAAGGGCGACATATATTCAAACAGCAATTGATATTGATATAAGGGGTCAAAATTTTCAGGAATTTCGGATAGCAATTTTACTACCGGAGCGGCAAAATTCTGTGTAGCCAAAAGCACTTCATCTTGCGTAAATACACCTACTCCTAAATGAGTGTAAGTGGCATTTAAAATATTTTCTTTGTGCTCAGGAGAATTCATCCAACCGTTAACTACTTCTTCAGGTGTAAAAGTCCTTGCACCATTAACAAATTTGGCTAAGTTCTCTCCAATAGAGGAAACAACTAATTGCGGATAATATTTCTTTTTTCGGTCATCAACAAGATACCCGAGATGGTCTTTATGCGCAAAAAAATCAAAATTGAACATATTTTTACTATGCAACCGGGCTAAATCAGCCAAACCCTCATCATACAAAAGCGGAGGTAAATTATAAGCTGAACGTTGTTGATTGGTAAGTTCCCAAATACGATGTTCAAATTCCGTTACACTTATGGTCTTTGAAGATTGTGTGCAGGCAAAAAGCAGTAAGAGAATAAGAAAAAATGATTTACGCACCGATTTTTTCTCCAGCTAAAAGTTATATTCCAAAAGAAGGGTTTCTTCCTCAAAACGGATATGAATTTTCTCCTTCTCTTCCTTAAAATTGGAAAGATGTGCATCAATGTAAGCATCAAGGGTAGAAAATGCTAAAGTTATTCCCATCCACCAAAAATCGCGGGTGCGTTTTTCCTTATATTGCTTTTGTTTATTCCTATATTCTGCAAGTAATATTTCATCACTTGTGGAATTGATTTTATCCTTATAATCCTGAACTTTGGCATCATTATGAATAGCAGTAATAATTAAATAGGTCTGAATTCCAATTATGGCACCGGCTTTAATATATGCTTCGTTGTATATTTGCCCTCCTCCAGGGAAAATAGAACACAAAGCTGCTTTGTTTGGATTCTTCTTAATCGGTTGTGCCAAAATTGAACTGCATAACAGAATTAAGAGCAGAACTACGCTAAATCGTTTCAAACCAACTCCTGCTTTTTCTTTTTTTCCTTATCTTTTTCCCTTATTAAATTGTCAATAATAATGTAACGGGAGGACATCAGAGTTCAGATATAAAATAAGATACAGCTGTTAAAATGCTTACTAAAAAAAAGGAGCTTTTTTAAGCTCCATCTCTAAAAAGTTGGTGCAGAAGGCGGGATTTGAACCCGCACACCTTTAACAGGCACAAGATCCTTAGTCTTGCGTGTCTGCCAATTCCACCACTTCTGCTTTTTATATTTTTTTCAGAATGAAATGCCCCTTCTTATTCCTGCGAAAGCAGTAATCCAAGCATAATCTATCAAAATAACTGCATTTTCAAAATAAAAGTTATATTATTTTGTAGTTGCAGGTTTTGTTACCGGTTTAGACGAAGGAGCCGTTTGTTCCGTATCTTTAATCTTTTTTTGGCGGGATTGAATGTCGGCAAGGGCACTGGCATTAATATTTTTAACTAAAAAAGCAAGAAATAAACAGGAAGCAGCAAAAACCACTGCCAGAATTTGTGTCCATTTCTTCAAAAACTTGGAAGCACCACTTCCGCCAAAAACATTCATTGCTGCTCCACCCAAATTAGAATCCAAACCTCCTTTAGAGGTCTGAGCTAATATTACCAGAACCAGAGTAACACAAATTATCACATGGATAATTAAGGCAATCGTGTATAAAACCATTATTTTATCCTTTCTAAACGAATTAATTAATCTAATAAAAAATCATTGAAAAAACAGCCCTGTTTCTGTCAATTAAAAAGTTATGTCTACTGAATTCAGAGCTTGTTTTTCCCTTATTATCACTTTTTTATTCAGGCATAATCAGATTTTTTGGCTTGACAGAAATAGTTGTCTAAATTGATAATGTAAAAAGAGGAATAATTTATGGCAAGAAAACACGCTGCAATACTGCAAGAACTTGAAATAGATGAAGTTGAGGGATATACTGAAGCCCAAAAAAGGTATTATACTTCTTTGGGGTTCAAGCCCTATCTGAATGAAGACGGAAAAGTTAAATGGTTAAGGCCTGATCAGCATTCGTTAAGGATCAATGCTAAGTTAAAAAGGCCTTTTGTAGCACGTCTTATTTCTCATAAGAAAGTTCAATTTCCTCGCCGACGAAGACATAGACCGGCTTTAGTAAAGTTTGTTCAGCGAAACTGGCTGTTTATTATTATTGTAACTATTGTCATTGTAGCGTTGGTTTATATTATTCGTAATCCTCAGCTTATTTTTTAGGAGTAGAAAAACTTTGAAGATATTATTGGTTAATGATGACGGTATTTTAGCTCCCGGAATAAGAGCTTTAGCAGAAGAGCTGAAAAATGCCGGGCATAAAATTACGATTGTAGCTCCGGATAGTGAAAGAAGTGCAGCATCGCATTCTTTGAGTATCCGTAAGGAGCTAATAGTAAAAAAAATCGCTGAAAATGAATATGCTGTCAGCGGAACACCTGTTGATTGTTCTGTTATTGCGTTACAAAAAATCCTTACCGAACCGGTGGATTTAATTATTTCGGGAATTAATGCGGGACAGAATATGGGAGAAGATGTTTTATATTCCGGAACAGTTGGAGCAGCAATGGAAGCAGCTCTTTTAGGAAATCGAGCAATAGCTGTTTCCATAAATTCTTATAAAAATCAAAGATTTGAGGTAGCAGCTTACTGGATGCGTAAATTGCTGGATTTAGGCATTGATAAACAAGCTGAAGCGTTTGGTGTTTTGAATATTAATATTCCCAATCTTCCTCTGGAAGAGATTAAAGGTATTCGTTTAACCCGTACAGGTCATCGTAAGTATTATAATTTTGTTAAGATTATTAAAGAAAACGAAGATGGTTTTGTTTACGAAGTAGGAGGTGATATTCCTGTTTGGGATAATGAAACAGGAACCGATGCAGAAGCGGTTAATAACGGTTATATATCTTTAACTCCTTTGGGCTTTGAACTTACAAGAAGCGAGACCTTTCCCAGGATTCTTAACTGGCTGGAAGAAAATGAATTACTGCAATTGGAGAGATGAGGATGCGTTTTGAGGATCAACGGATAAGATTGGTAAACGAATTAAAGTTGGAAGGAATAACTTCTCCGGTTGTTTTAAATGCTTTTGCCAAAGTGCCGCGAGAGCATTATGTTTTACCTGAATATCGTGATTACGCATATCAAAACCGTCCCTTACCTATAAAAGAAGGTCAAACCATATCTCAACCTTTAATGATCGCAATTATGTTGCAGTTGCTTGATTTGCAACCCACGGATATTGTTTTGGAAATTGGCACCGGTAGTGGTTATCAAAGTGCCCTACTTGCAGAAATTGTTAAAGAGGTATGTACTGTAGAACGGTTGGAGACCCTTTCCCTAAATGCGCAGAAGATTTTACGCAATGCCGGTTATAACAATATTTATTTTCGGATTGGTGATGGTTACAGCGGTTGGCAAAAAGCATATCCTCCACATAAGGAATTTGATAAAATATTGGTTTCTGCTGCAGCCCGGGAAGTTCCCAAACATTTAGTGGAACAATTGAAAATGGGAGGTAAAATGGCAATTCCCATAGGTAAAACCGGTTTTCAAATTTTGTATATAGTTACCAAAACAGAAGACGGATTGGACATTGCAGAAGCAGGAGGTTGTTCTTTTGTGCCTTTGGTTTGTGATGATAAGACATTGAGGTGAAAAGTGCTTAAAGATGTATTTGATTGGCTGAAAACAATCTGGAAAAAACCGGATAAATATGCCGACTTAAAAAAGTTTCCTGTTTTAAGTGAACTCAGTTCTTTTGAGCTTTATTTGCTCAATAACTTTTTGCATAAGCGCAATTTTAACAGCGGAGAGTTGCTTTATGATAAAGATCATCCTCTGGAAGTGATTTATTTTATTTTTTCCGGAGAAGTGGAAGTAACAGGACCTACTTATCCTAAAGGTCGCTATGTTGTTCGCGAGTTACAAATTTTAGGTTTGATTGATATGTTTAAAGAAGAAACCCGCAGCAGTTCAGCAACCGCATTAACAGAAGTGACTGCTTATGCTGTTTCCCGTTATGACTTGAGTGATTTGTTCCGGCAGAATCCTAATTTAGGTGTTAAAATGTTAACTGCATTCTGCCAAACATTGAGCAATTATATTTTTAATATTTCATCTCCGGAAAGCGCAAAAGAACTATGAACTGGACGAAGTGGATTTTTTATAGTTTATTACTGGCTCTGATTGTGCTGGGATTGTTTTTTTACCATCCCATAATTTACTATTTAATTTATGCCTTTATTTTTTCCTATATTCTTGATCCTTTTATCAGTTGGTTTGAGAGAAAAAGGTTTCCCCGCTGGCTTGCAGTGCTGACAATTTATATAATAATTGCGGGAATTATTGCTTTGTTTACTTCTCGTTTGGTTCCGGCTTTAGTTCAACAAGGGAACAACCTTTTTAATATTTTAAGTAGTGGGGAACAGCTAACCGGGCAATATATTATAACTTTACCTTTTATCAGAAGGATATACGAATTTTTACAGGAATTGGATGCTCAAATTCCCGGTTTGGGAATGGCACCTAAGCTGATAGAAATATTAGACCAAGCCAATGTCTTTTTGGCTAAAATTCCTAAGTTACTGATAGATAACTATAAAAAGATATTTTCCACAATCTCTATTATTTTCACGGTTCCCCTGATTTCTTTCTTTCTCTTGAAGGATAAATACAAATTGAGGAAGGGCATTGTAAAAATGTTTAGCAACCGTTATTTTGAACTCTGTATCATTATGATGCGGAAAATAGACAGCACCATAGGTAACTTTTTGCGAGCTATCTTGTTTGAAATAATAGCAGTTGGCATTTTAGCTTCTACTGCCTTAACGATTGTGGGAGTGCCATATTCCATTTTAATTGGTGCTACGGCAGGAGTGGCAAATATTATACCTTATTTTGGACCTTTTTTAGGGGGTGCTTTAGCTGTAGTAACAGTTCTGTTTAATGGTGGTACTATTCTTTCTGCAATCACCGTAATTCTGGCGATGTATATCGTGCAGTTGATTGATAATAATATTGTTTACCCTGTTGTTGTAGGCGGAACTATTAATATGCATCCTTTGTTAGTTCTTCTTACTTTAATTGCCGGGGGCTGGTATGGAGGCATTCTCTGGATGCTTATTTCGGTGCCTCTTGTGTATTTAACATATAATCTGATTAAAGTTTTGTATACTAACCTGAAAGGTTTCAAAATCATATAAAAGAGGAAAGTGTGAGTTTACTGGATAAATGTTACAAGTTTACAGACGCACGTAAAGTGATGGCTATGGGTTATTATCCCTATTTTCGGGAAATTACTTCCGAGCAAGATACGGAAGTTATGTGTAATGGTAAAAAAATGTTGATGTTGGGTTCTAATAGTTATTTGGGCTTAACTAATCATCCCAAAGTGAAAGAAGCAGCCATAAAAGCTATTCAAAAATATGGTAGTGGCTGTGCAGGGAGTCGTTTTTTAAATGGAACCTTAGATATTCATCTGGAACTGGAAAACGAACTGGCAAAATTGGTCGGTAAAGAAGAAGCAATTTGTTATCCAACAGGTTACCAGGCAAATTTAGGGTGTATTTCTACTATGGTAGGTAAAAATGAATATATTATTACTGATAAATACGATCATGCCTCAATAATAGATGGCGCTATTCTTGCCGAAGGGAAAATGCTGCGTTACAAACATAACGATATGGCTTCTTTGGAACGCATTCTTAAGGAGATTAAAGGCAGGAATTCTTTAATTGTTGTAGATGGTATCTTTTCTATGGAAGGGGATATAGCCAATCTTCCGGTAATAATTGAACTGGCGGAAAAATATAATGCCGAAGTTATGGTTGATGAAGCACATTCTTTAGGTGTTTTGGGAAATAAGGGAGCAGGAACTACTGCTCATTTTGGTTTAACTGATAAAACAGCATTTATTATGGGCACATTCAGCAAGTCCCTGGCATCTGTAGGTGGTTTTATTGCTGCCGATGAAGCAATTATTCATTACTTAAAACATAAATCCCGGGCTCTTATTTTTTCGGCATCACTTCCTCCTGCATCAACTGCCAGCGTTTTAGCAGCGCTTAAAATTATGCAGGAAGAGCCCGAAAGAATTGCCAAACTTTGGGAAAATACGAATTATATGCTGAAAGAATTTCAGGCAATGGGTTATAATACCGGAGCCAGTTGCACTCCTGTTGTTCCGTTACATATAGGGAATATGATGACTACTTTTAATATGTGGCGTCGGCTTGGAGAAGAAGGTGTTTTTATAAATCCTGTAGTTCCTCCTGCTGTTCCTCCCAGTTCCTGTTTAATTAGGACATCTTTTATGGCAACACATACCAAAGATCAGCTTGATATGGCTCTGGAAAAATTCAGAATGATTGGCAAGGAACTAAATATCATTTAATTTATAATAGGTATCATCTTAACTTTTTTGAACATATAAAATAAGCCATATATGGAGGAAAAAAATGGCAAGCAAGAGCAGTGTGGAATATTATTCCAACATTAAAGAAATGTCTCCTATCAGAGCTATTGCCGAAACCCTGATGAATAACCATTTAGTTCGGAAAGTGGATATTCGCGAGGCATACGAACTGGCAAAAAATCAACCCGGCGTAAGTGTTACCGATTTGCCTATGTATCCGGAGTTTGTAAAGCTGCATAATCTGCCTGCAGATGCAAAAGTTATCAACGATTGTCATGGTAACATTGTTGGCAGAACCGCTAAAGCCCGCAGATTTTACCATAGGTTAAGTCCTTCCCTGAAAAATAAGCTGGAAAGTGATTTTCGGGAAGCAGTGTGGCAAATGCAACATTATCCATTAATTAAAGCCGAAGCAGTTTTGGGGATGGATAAAGACCTGATGCTGAAAGCTACTTTTGTAACTACTGAAAGTGATGCTGCCAATCTTTTCTTTTGGCTGTTGAATTTTGCCCCTTATGAATCGTTGAAAGAGGAATATGAGGCAAGTCCCAAGCTTCCTATTCAGGATATTATTCTGGTTGCTTTCAATGAATGGACTTGCGATGACGATTTTTACAACAATGTAGGGGCACCACAACTGGCTTTGGTGGATGAAAAACACAATGTTATGGTTAATCTTGGAATGCGTTATTTTGGTGAACGGAAAAAGGGAACTTTAACTATGGCTTGGACTTCCGGCATCAGAATCGGGATGGCTGCTTGTCATGGAGGAATTAAAGAAATTGATTTCAGCACTTGTGTAAATCCTGAATATCATAAATTGGGTAAAAGGTCTATCGCTTTTTATGGACTTTCCGGAACAGGAAAATCCAGCCATACCAATAATGCGGATAATGCAGGAACCTTGCCTGAGGGCTTTTCCAAGGTTGTTTTACATGATGATGCTTTCCAGATTGATTTGGAAAATAAGCTGTGTCGCGTTTGGGAACCGACTTTATTTGACAAAACGGATAGCCGAACCGTTGATCATCCCGACTGGAAATATACTCTGGCTTTGATGAATCATACGGTTTTGGATGTTAATGGCAAACTTATTCCTTACGGACAGGATATTCGTAATTCCAATGGCAGAGCCCTTTTTGACCGTTCTCTTTTGGGAAAATATGTGAACCGCTGTGCTTTTCCCAAAGCATTGGTTTGGTTGATGAAGGATTCTATTTTGCCACCTGCCTTAAAATTGGAGGATAAATATTTGGCAATAGCTATGGGAGCCGCTTTAATGACTCAGCGTAATCGTGCGGAAAATGTTGCCGAAGAAGAACTTAACAAGCTCGTTTTTGAGCCCTTTGCCAATCCATTTCGGGTGTATGAACTCTATCGTGATGTGGAAGCATTTTTAAAAGTGGCTGATACAGGAGCGGATTTTTACTGCTTTAATTCGCGTGGCTATTGGAGGGAATCAGACGATATCCTGGAACCGATACCTCTAAATACTTCGTTAACTCTGCAAACCGCTATTTTAATGGACCAGCTGCAATGGGAACCCTGGGATTTATTACCTGGCTCTATGATTCCTACAAGAGAATCTGTTGAGGCAATTTTACCCGGCTATTACGACAGATATCATTCCAACCTGCGTATTAACTACGATAAATATATTGCCGTAATGAAAGACAGATTCCAGCAAAGAAAGGACTTTTTAAAGAGCAGTGATTTAACTGAAAGACCGGAAATTCAGGAAAAATTGATACAGTCATTACAGGTAAATGCTGATTAAATTTATACACTGGCATATTTCTCTATAAGCATAATAAAAAAGAATTGCCAAATTCCCATTGGGCAAATGCTGAATGTAGCCTTCTTTTGAATTCCTTTTAATTATATAGTAAAAAGTAACTTGCCCTAAGAATGTTTAATAGATAGCGGGATAATTTTCCCGCTATTCTTTTTTTATCCTTCTCTAATTAGTTGTAGTGGAGTTATGGTGCCAATTATTGGTTTTTTCCCGACCGGCTCCACCGCATCTCTACCATAACTAATTAAGCAAGAAGTAGGAAATCGTTTACAATGTAAGAAAGGAGTAATTTGTGCTCAAATGAATTATACTTCGGAAAATATTTTTATAGCACAAAGGACTAATGACGGCTGTATCTACTTTAATTATAATTAGTTAGTACCATTATCAAGTTCTTTTATTCAGGGGTTTACACGCACATCGCTCTTATTGTATGATCTATAGAGCTATCAAAAATTTTAGCTTTCTCCCCTTCTAAAACCCTCTAAATCTTTTGTCTCTACATCCTCATTATTTGAAAATGCTATAAATCCACCTCCCAAAAGTAAATCATCCAAATATAAAACCAGCCCCTGTCCCGGAGTAATGGAAAGTTGCGGTTCCTTAAAAACTACTTCTATAGTGTTATCATTTATAGGGGTTACAATACAATCAGCTGGAGAATGTTGCTGTCGTATTTTGGCTTTTGCCCTAAATTTTTTTTCGGGTGCAGGAAGAGAAACCCAGTTCATATCCGTTGCTGAACATTTCTTTTTAAACAAATATTCCTTAGGACCCAAAACAATTCTGTTATTCTCCGCATCAATTTGCAAAACATAATAGGGTTCAGGCATACCGCTTATTCCCAAATTTCGTCTCTGACCGATAGTGTAATTTATAATTCCCTTGTGCTTTCCGATAACTTTACCTTGCATATCAATAATTTCTCCCGGATTAAAGTCCTCAGGTTTGAAAAGGACTTCCAGATCTGAACTTTGCAAAAAATCCTGGCTTTCCTTGCGCTCAACAAGTTCAGTAAAGCCCTTTTCTATTGCCATTATTTTTATTTCCTGCTTAGTATAATCCCCTAATGGAAAAAGGGTTTGCGCCAGTTGTTCCTGAGATAGAAAAGCCAAAAAATAGGATTGATCTTTGTTTGCATCCTTTGCTTTTCTTATCTGATAACGTTTAAGGGTATTATTAAACCCGATTTTGGCATAATGACCTGTAGCAAAATAATCAAATTCCAGTCCCAATGAATGCGCTTTTTCAGGTAACAAGGCAAATTTGATATAAGCATTACAGACCAAACAGGGATTGGGTGTCTTTCCTTTTATGTATATCTCACAAAAATAATCAATTACCTTATGCCGAAATTCTTCCTGCAAAGGAATAATATAATGCTCAATTCCCAATTTTCGGCAAAGCAGAGAAGCCGATAAAATATTTTCTTTCTGCGCGGGACCAAAACAGCCACTTTTTAATGTTTTATCCATTTCTATGTTTTCATCATAAGTTCGCATAGTGATGCCAATTACTCTATAACCGCTTTCTTGAAGTAAATAAGCAGTCATCGCGGAGTCAATCCCTCCGCTGATTCCTACTGCCACACTTGTTTTTTTCTGCATTTCAGTTACCTTATTTTAATATATTTCACCTCAATGCAAGCGGGATATGTGTCAAATACTTTTTATTTGACATTAAGTGGCATTGTGAATTTTGAGGAAAACTGATTAATACCAAAGAGGACAGAACATTGTATAGAGAACCATATTCCTTTAATATTAGCCGTTTTATGGACGAAGAACGGTTTGAAAAAATTAAGGCATTTGCTGAAAAAATCCCAACTCCTTGTTTGATTGTGGACTTGAATACAATTCGCAATAAATATTTGGAACTGCAGTCAACTATGCCAAAATATAAAGTTTACTATGCGGTTAAGGCAAATCCTATGAATGAAATTATACTTTTGTTAGCAGGTCTTGGCGCTAATTTTGATCTTGCTTCTCCTTATGAACTTGATCAGATGCTGAATTTAGGAATTGAGCCATCCCGTTTAAGTTTTGGCAATACCATTAAAAAAGTTAACGATATTAAATACTTTTACGAAAAAGGTGTCCGTCTTTTTGCTACAGACAGCAAGCTTGATCTTGATAACCTGGCAAAATATGCTCCTGGTTCAAAGGTCTTATTTCGGATTTTAACGGAAGGAACTGGCGCTGATTGGCCCCTATCCAGAAAATTTGGTTCACATCCTGATACTATATATCATTTGATTTTGAAATCCGCAAAAATGAATTTACAGCCCTGGGGAATTTCTTTTCATGTGGGCTCTCAACAACGAGATATAGGGCAATGGGACGATGCTATAGCTCGTTGTAAATATCTTTTTGATGCTGTTGCCGAAGAAGGAATTGAACTGAAAATGATTAATATCGGAGGTGGTTTTCCTGCCAACTATGTTGATCCCACTTTTTCTATTCAGGAATATGCTAC